>Ga0325410_1000315_pt1 | contig 48679 bp, 19 predicted proteins | sample PopdelMetagenome_16_FD_206182 | JGI IMG/M metagenome (GOLD analysis project Ga0325410, IMG submission 206182) | Populus deltoides microbial communities from Bellville, Georgia, United States - Xylem-PdIQD-R3 | ecosystem: Host-associated > Plants > Phyllosphere > Stem > Wood/Secondary xylem...
ATGAAAGTCTACTGTTATTGTCTAACTTTGAACTGTTATTGTCCAACTGTTGTTGTTTGAACTGTTACTGTCCAACGATTATTGTCCAACCATTGTTGTCTAGACATTGAAATGTTACTGTCCAACGATTGTTGTTTAACCGTTGTTGTTTGAACTGTTACTGTCCAATGGTTGCTGTTTGAACTGTTGCTGTCTAGACATTGAATTGTTATTGTCCAACTATTGTTGTCCAACCATTATTGTTTGAACTGTTACTATCCAATGGTTGTTGTCCAATCGTTGTTGTTTGAACCGTTACTGTCCAACCGTTGCTGTCTGAACACTCATTAGATTTTTAACTATAACTAGAGTTCTAGAACTCCATTTTAAGTGAGATTAATCTCATTGGAAAGCTAAGACACGAGGTTACAAGTTCTTTGAAGGAAGGAGAACCTAGTTCTGCCTCTAAGATAGTCAAAATTGCTCATCAACCCATCAGTCCTACTGCCCTACAGAATCCGTCACGACTCAGTCTTGGTTGGTAACCCATAACTGGAGTTGTACATCTCCAAATTAAGCAAGAGAAGTTTTCTTGGTTAGCTAACATCCAAATCTATAATTTCTATGAAGGAACCCGATCCCAATTCCCTCATCCTCCTACTTGAAATCTCACCGAAAGTCAGGAGATAAGTTTGTCAAGATTCGTCTCCCCCTTCCCTTCACACAATACTTTCATAAACTACATACCACACATGAATTAACTTAATTTTAACAATAAGTATTTTTTTTCCCCAATTCATTTCTAAGAACCCTAACCTATAATTCAATATCAAGACATCAATTCATTATCGAATTCGAAATGAATTTTTTAAGATCATGTTTAGAACACCTTACTCAGTACGAATTAAGATTTTGATCTTTAACTAGTTGAAGATTTTCAACTCCCTCCTTTCTTTTCTTCTTGTTCAATTTCTTGTTAATCCCTTGCTCACAAGTGTTTATCCCCTCTATAAACCCTTAATCTTGGATGAGTTCTTAAAGTTTTAGTGTTTCTCTCTCTTGATTTTTCAAGAATGAGTATAAAACTTCCTATTTTTTCTCCTTATGGTTCATGCAGATTTTTGGTGAGGAGAGAGTATTTATACTCTATAATTTCTCTTATTTGCATTTAGGTCCCATTTCCTTTAAGTGTATTATTCTCTTCAATTAAATCCAACCCTCAACATTACCGGCTTATTTTAATGTCTCAAATTATTTCACCCGAAAATTATATTCAAAATTTTTTTAATTCCTGTCTTTTATTTAACCATATGCATGAATTTCCTTACTTTTATTTCACATGTTGTTAGTTTTCAATTTAATCAACCTTTGTTTTATTTTATTTTCCGGGGTTTACAAGCTCATAGTTAAGCTGCAAGTAGGTACTCGGTGCCTTATAGAAACTCTTCTTTAAAAGTTTCATTACTTTTATTGTGGAAATTAGTTGATCTATAAAAGCATGGATAATGACATGGTTAGTAGACAAAGAAAGAGAGAGATACATGATGTTAAGATTGATTGGGAACCACGATGGGTTGAGCGGATTATTGGCTTTCAAATAAGAATGCTAGATTGATTGGCAATCAAGATGGGTTGACCGGATTATTAGTTTCCGAATGAAAATGCCAGATAAATTGGCAACAAAGATGGATTGACCGAATTATTGGCTTTTGAATAGAAATGCTAAAATATTTGATAACCAAAATGGGTTGTCCAAATTAATGGGTATCCAAAATGGATTACCAGAGTAATTGGTGGTTAAGAAAGAATATTGAAGTGTTGGTTTCCATACGGGAATACTAGAATGACTAGATTTGTAGTGACCTCAAGAGATTGTTTGGAAAATGAGTAAGTAAACAAAATGAGAAGATCATATGATTATACGAGTGGAATAAAGTATTATTTAGATGAAAATTATTAATGTTTTGACAATTTATAACTTGAAAATTAATAATGTTATTAGTTTTTGTTACATTTCATGAGATTTATAGGCTCCTCACAAATACCTAATAATTGCTATTTTGAATTAGATTTAGGAAATATGAATTAACATGATGTTTTTGGGTTTTAATTATATATATATATATATATATAATATTTTGTTATATAATTAATTTCTCAAAACTTGTAAAATGAAAGTTGTAAATGAATGTTATGCATGATATTGCATTTTGTGTAGAAACAATGTAACTAGTTTATTTTGTATAACGTAGATGTGGACTTTATTATATTAATAATTTTTGATAATGTGAATATTAATAGTTTTTAGTGGTATTATGGATTGATGAGATATAATGAAAGGAATAATATATAGTAAGTTTAACATCCAGAATGATTGGATTAGAAATAGATGACGGGTTTGCATATACACATGATTTAGAAGTGTTATTGATTTTACTTGATTGATGTCTATAGTTAAGACATCTAAAATACAAAAAACACTCCGTCAAAATTTTAAAAGAAATAATGTTAATTTGATGTAATACCTAAAGATAGAAAGCGATCAAGTCTTAAGAGTAAGATCATGATATAAGCTGGTAAATTGTTTTGTTAATAAAAAAAATTGTACTGCTTGCAGATTTATTATAAAAAATTTATACAGAAAGTTGGGGAAGTCACATGTTTTATGTAATTAAAAAAAAATGACCAAACATACTCTCTTTTAATCAATACAGGTCATCAAATTAAAAAATGTTTCTGAATTTAGCAAATAAATTATGAGCTAAGAATTTAATTATATTAGCATATTTTTTAGGCTAAAAAGTCATTTTCTTCAAATTCAAAATGTTTAAGTTCTTTTGTAATTGAATAAGAACTTAATAAGTAATTATTTTTAATACTATCAATTATTTGGTACATTTTTTTAAAACAATCTCAATTATATTTGACGTATAATAGATGAAATTTCTAACATGTGCTGCTATATCATTTAGTACAAAAAAAAAAAAATACTTGTGTAGCAATTATGCATTAGCTTTTGTTTAGCTTTTGTGTAAGAAAAAAATATAATTACTTTAATTAAAGCACGGTAAAATTAAGCATATTTTACAAGGAATTAAAGAGTCATGAGTGAAGACTATTTTTATCTTCATGTGCAACTAAAATAAAAAGTCACTTGGAAAGGTGGTATTTAAAAATACGGTAGCGATTATGGTTAAAAGTGTTTTTTATTCGGAAATATATTAAAATAAATTTTTTTTATTTTTTTAAAATTATTTTTGATATTGACATATCAAAATGATATATAAACATAAAAAATTAATTTTAAATAAAAAAATTTAAAATTTTAAAAAATACAATTCCAATCACTTTCTAAACATCATGACAATTTCGATTTGCAACAAAATTCAAATCCATATATATAAAGGGGTAAAACAACTTTCCTATCTCATAGGTGATCGGTAGTGGAAAACCTTAAAAAGTTCCAATTGTGGATTTTATCTCCATTAAATCCTTAAGTCCTAAAAGCATAGTTATTAAATCCAGCCCGGCTTGGTGGGTCGACTTGAGACCTGGTCGATTCGGTGGCTGGACCAGTTCGGGTTTAATAAAAAACCAGCCAAGATAATAACTCAGCAAAACCCGGTCGACCCGGTGAATTGACCCATGACCCACGAGACCCGAATTAGACCCGGTGAGAGATCTGAAAAGTGCAGCTCCTTCATGTGCCCCCTGACCGCCCTCCTCCTTGAACTCGTTCCAGTTATGGGATGTATTTGTTGAATAAAAGAATATGTACTGTTGATTAGATGAAAGATCTAAAAAATGGAAAGCCTTTTTCTTGCTTCGCTTACATGCTTGTTCTATGAGCGGATTACTCCATGGAGGAATAGTCCTTAATGTCATATACTGGATGTTCTAGGCTCCCCCAATCAAAAGCTGTGACAGTTGGGGAGTTTCAAGAAGACCAATGAGCGCTCATTGATCGAGTTGGAGAGTGACGATTGATAACTGTAACTTGAAAGAAATTAAAAGTTAAAAGGGACAAACTCACAATTTCAAGAGAGAGAGAGGCAACAGGTAGCAGACTGTTTTCAATTTCTGGGTTTGTGTGGTGTTTGGTTGCTTATGATGAAGCTAGAAAGGGTAGATAAACTTTTATGAGGAGATGGTGATGAGATTAAGAGCCCGCATAAAACAAACGACATGATGCATACGGTGTATTCCTTCCTCACCCTTCATGTGACCTAGCTAGCTTTATATTTGCTTCTGTGGTTATATTTGCTCTTGTGCTTATTAGTCTAAGTCATAATATGTTTTTTTTTTAAATACTTTAATTTAAAAATATAATATAATATTTTTTAATGTGAGATAATTTTTTTTAAATATTATTATTTACAACATGGATATTTTTTTTTAATTTTTTCATATGAAATATGAAATATTAAATATATTTTTTAATTTTTTCGGGTTAATCCGGGTTGACCGAAGTTGACCCATAAAACCTAAAACCCGATCTCTTAGCCAGGTCAACATTCGGACCAGATTTAATAACTATACCCAAAAGTATTCAAAACCTTTTAAAATTATTATTTTTTCATTTGAACTCTCTCATAATGAAGTAGTGTTTGGAAAAAAAAAAAAACAATTTGGCTTTTGCATTGGTCTCAATTTGATAAACAAGCTAATTTGACAAAAAAAAAAAAAAACTTTGTGAAGTTCACTCATTTAACCTTAACCTAATTTTGAACTAAATCATAAGCAAACACTGAGGAATTTTTCACATAAATATAGACCTTATTATTTCATGATTAAGTCTAATAGAATTGAATTAAAAAACACCACAAATAAAGGATAAATAGTGTTAATTTTTTTAAAGAGTTGATTCACTAAATTCACACAAAAAGAATAAATTCTGAGATTTTCAAAAAAAGAAAGAAAAGAATTCGACAATTTGTATAGATTTCATGAATGGAAACAGATAGAAAGACTCACTGGAGAATTTATGAAACTTTAAAGACCCAATTGTGATTAAAAAAAAAAAAAAAACTATTTGGGGGGTTGATGAATATAGCAAGTAGTGTTAGAAAAGTGACAGCTCATTTAAATCACACACCTTGTTGGCAAAATCTATTTGTCCGATTTTTTTTATTGGAATATTAAATAATAACCAAGTAAAAATCACTATTATTAAACTCAATTTTACTTGCTGAGTTAACTCACTAATAAATTTATTCAAGATTCAATTTAAATTAAATTTAAAAATAAATTAGGTAGGGTTGAATTAGTTGAGCTGATTAGATCTGATTTAATTTTTTTTAAATCACCATAATTGATTTTTTTCAAAATTATACATGTTTGATTTTTATTTTATATTAATCTATCGAGAAGTTTGCCCAAAAAAAAAAAGGATTCATTTCCCAATTTTAAGCACTTGCGATTTCTTGGTCTTCATCAAGTAATTTAAATAGAGTGGGACAGACAGACAAGTACAGATTAAACTCCAACTTCCAGAGCCTGCAGAGAAGAATATATCTTTTTGTTACACAGATCCCTCTCCTTCTCCCTCTCCCTCTGGTGTTTCTCATCAGTAAGTAAATAAGTAATGGCCGATGAACCTTCTCTCACTCGCTGGTCTTTTCAGGTACCCTCCACCTGCGCTTTCTTCCCGTTTCTATTAAAGTCTACTCTTTTTTTTTTTACATAGCTATTTCAGATCAAATTAATTTCAAAGTTGCAAAAATTTGATCTTAAAAAAACTCATTTATTTTTTGTTTATTTAAGTTACCAATGTGTGTATTTAGGATTTTAAAATATTTTATGATGATAAGTTTGGGAGAAAGAAGGTGGCTGCAGCAACAGCACAAACATCATCGGAGTCGCAGCAAAACGGTCAAACAACAACAGTAGCATCGAATGGGAATGGTCATGTCAAGAACCCATCTGATATGGCCATTTATGAGCAGTATAGAAACCAAGTATGGTTTCTACTTTTCTCTGCTTTTGTTACTTCTTCTTCTTCGCTATTTTTGCAATGTGAAAAATGAATTTGTTGTAATTTGATGTCAGGATAGGGGCTCAACATTACACTCCAACGGAGTTTTGCCTAATGGAATTAATGAAATACCGTAAGTGAAGTGTTATTTTGCATGCAAGATAACAGCTTTTTGCTCTGAGAATCCGCTGATTTTTGTTTTTCGTTTTCCAGTCAGAAGCCTTTGATTCCTGCTTTTGATTCTTCTGAAACACGCGCTTTAGCAGAGAGTTTATGCAGGTAATTGGTAATCTGAACAGATTTTTGCACCCAATGGATTACCTGTCGAAACTGTTGCATTGGATAGTTGTTTGATGTCATATTTGTATCGTCCAGGTTCCCGGGGATTTTACATTTTGACTTAACTGCTCTGAATGTTTTGACGATGAATATTGATTTATTATGTACAGGGATATCATTCGCGGCAGTCCAAATGTGAAGTGGGAAAGCATTAAGGGGTTAGAGAATGCAAAACGTTTACTGAAAGAAGCTGTAGTCATGCCGATAAAATATCCCAGGTGGGTCATGTTAATATAAACTTGTTTACTTCATTATCTTAACGCACACATTTATTTTAAATCCCCTTCTTTTATGGTGAATTTGCATATTCCATGTTAAATGTAGGAAACAAATTTGAAAAGTTTCCTTCTTAAACGTGGAGCATGTCTTGACAATTTTGTTGGAAAGGTTTTCTTTTTCCTCTCTGTTTTTGAAGATTGATATAGAAAAGCACCGAGGTCTGAGCTATTGCTAAAGTTACTTCATTCAAAGACTGACTGGATTATTTAGTTATAAAAAGTTTTCTTTAACATGCTGTAAGATTATGATTTTGATGATCTTGAGAATTAAGGAATTTTGCTGGCCACCTTTAATCATGCTTATGATGCATCTGTTTTAATGTGTCTGCCTGTTTGGCAGAGTTCCATCACAGAAATGTGTATTTGTTAACGTTACATCAATGTGCTTTACTGCTATGGTGCTCTTTGCACTCAGAAATTGCTGCATTTAGGTCTATGAAGTTTTCTTTTCACAGTTAACCTGATCCTGCCTTTTACAGATACTTCACTGGTCTTCTGTCGCCATGGAAAGGCATTCTTCTTTTTGGCCCTCCAGGGACAGGGAAGGTTTGTGAACATTGTATTCATTGTCACTAGTGTTATTTTATCTTTTATTTCCGTTATACAATTTTTTCCCGTCCCTAAACAGAACTTGTGTTTTGAACATTTTTAGAGATGTACATATTTTCTTTATGTTTTTTTTTTTTGTGCGTGTGTGTGTGTGTTGGTGGGTGTTGGGTTGAGGTTTTTTCATACAAGGATGTTAATCAGGTAACTATATTGAAACTTGGATTACTTTTGTAAGATTCTTTTCCCCGTATTCAAAGTTTAGCGTGGGATGTAAACTGTAATGATTTGGGTGCAGCAAAACAATCCTTCCTTTTCTTTCTTCTTTTTTTGGTTGGAAAACCGTGAATGATTGGAAAGAGACTGTCCTTTTCTGTCATTCACCTGGAAGTCAAGGAGATACCATATTGGATAAAAGTTGGCATTTGGCATGTATGTGGTTGCACCTGTTATTTTCTATGACTGGTATCCTGCTGTATTCAGAGCAGTTATTTTTATGGCATCAAAAGAATCTAGGAAAGGAATTGGGGATCATTAATTACGTGAACAAAAGTATAATAGGCAATAGCATGCAGGTCTCCCATTGACTAGAGGCAAAGTGCCCCATATGATAAGGCCAAGAGGTCATGCACGAGAAGCATGTTTTGGATTTCCATTGCATGTACTTTATATGACCATGCTGCAATGGTGCTCCTCCCTCCGCAACCACCATGCAGCCTCTCTTATGAACTCATCTTGTTGTATGCTATTACATGTCCATGGAAATGTGTTTGTCAAAAGTTGTCTTTGGAATTGAAATGTTGTATTCTGCCCAATGGTATGTTTAAGAGTTTCTCTCAATGATTACAGGAGAAAAGTTCTAGATTAATAAAAAAAATGGTTTGCCATATCTTGCTGTTTCTTGAGCTTGCTTTCTTCTAGTGAAATTTTTTTTGCCATGAAACTTTTGATATCTATGTTTCAGACAATGCTTGCAAAGGCTGTTGCTACAGAGTGCAAAACCACATTTTTCAATATCTCAGCATCTTCAGTGGTTAGCAAATGGCGGGGTATGTTTGGGAACTTTTCTAAGATCATGTTTAGAATATAAAATATATCAAGTACTTAGTATGGAGAAATAAAGCATGACTGACTTTCTTTTGATGTAATTTGTGATGATACGGGTTTCCAGGCCTAAGAGGATAAATAATATCTATGTTTGAGTGGATGTTATTCTTGTCGTGTTATGCAATACCTGTTTTGTTGAGCAATGTTATTCTTGTCATTTTATGCAATACCTGTTTGGTTGAGCAATCTGCTTTACTTATTTGGGGTTTTCTGAGTGATGGAAGGATGATCTCTTCTATCATGAATGAATATTTGTTGTGATAAATTGTTACAGCTATGGGAAATTTTTGGGCTTCAGCATCTTAGGGAATTCAGGCTTATTGTTCAGCAGTTGCATACCATCTCTATTTCCCTGCAGGTGTCAACTACATATTAAACAGCCATCGCCATGTTTTGGATTGGTTATCCTTTGGCTTGAAGAATTGTTTTGATTAGCAATACTGATTTTATTATTGACATGATAAGGGGGAAGAGTTGCTAGTTTGTGGTGAAGGGCTGATTAAGTCACCAAACTACATAAAGTTGCGAACTTGCAAAGACATTATGGATTCTCAGCCTTCATATCTTATGAATTATGAAACAGTTTGTGAACTGTTTTATGGTGAATTTAATGAATTTCTGTTCTATATGGTGTGCTTTTCTTTCTCAACTCCTGCATGTTGTTAGAACAAATGGTCATTGGAAACTAATTAACCAAAAAAAAAAAAATGAAAACAAAAGAAAAAATGCAGGTGATAGGATAAGTAGGAAGTTGGTTCAGATTGTAGAAACTCATGTATGAAAGCCACGCAAGGGATTTGAATTAAGAAATTCACATAAAGTTTTCTAACTTTTATGATATGATGGTGGCAGATAACAAAGCCAAATTGTTGTCTTATTTGAAGGGTCTTTATTTTCTGACCTAGGTTTTCTCCATGCAAAAATACCTAAATTTTCATATTTCCATTTTGTTGTAATTCTACATCATATTGAAGGCCAACTGCCACCATTATTCTGTTCTTGTACCATTGTTCTTCTTGTCATCAATCAACAAATGTTTGAGGGAAAGAAGGGAATATAATTTTTTTAAAATATAAAGTATATGCCTTTTCCCCTGTTTTGCAAAACCATTCCCTGTCATGGTACTGAAAGTGAATCTGACTCAAAGTTTGTGCATGCGGCAGGTGATTCAGAGAAATTAATAAAGGTTTTATTTGAGCTTGCTAGGCATCACGCACCATCAACTATATTTCTTGATGAAATTGATGCTATTATCAGTCAACGTGGTGAAGCTCGCAGTGAGCATGAAGCAAGTAGGCGTTTGAAGACTGAACTGCTCATACAGGTGATGTTTGTTTCCTTAAACCATTTTGTTTGTACATTCGCATCTGCACATGCATGCAAGTGTATGTACGCCTCTATGTGTGTGCTTGTGCATTTATGTTTCCAATCAATATACTGTTAAGTGCAAAAATATTTTCTTCCACTCCTGTTAAGACAATCATCTGTCACTTATGACCACATTTATTCTCAACTAAAGTGGTCCAACATAATTGTAATTTCAGGTTGTACTCCTTAAAAACAGGTGAAAATGCAAAAACTAACTTGAGTCAATTTACACTTCAGTGAATTTTTGCGCTTGAATATCTTGCATTTTCATCCGTCCAAAGGTGCTGTTATACTTGCATCATATTTTTGGCATGGCATAAAATTTTAATTCGGGGCTTGCTTTCTCTTACTATCAATGTGTCGACTCCTCTCCATTATGGTTTCTTTTTTAGTGTAGCTTGCATGTTTATGGTCTCCCAATTAGGATTTTTCATCATTCTAGTGATGCTAATATCTTCTGCTGTTTGCTTATGGTGGGAAAGCAGAGCCAGTCTTGATTTTCTATGCCATGTCATGAGTTCAACTGAATTGTAATCACTTCTCTGCTCATGGTGCCAAACATATGACATTGAAGTGCAAAAACTTCAACCTTGATCACTGAAGTGCAAGTGGTCCGAGCCACTTAATACTTTTGTTCAATATCCATTCTTTATATTTATATTTGTATACATATTTTGCAGTTTTCCTTGGAAAGATCGTGCATATCATTCACTGATGTGTTGTTTCTTCTAATAGGCACTGCAGAGTGTTTGCCCAACGAGTACATAGATACCATAGCAAATTCATGGAATATTTTTGTTCTCTGTTTAGGCAACACTATTTTAGTAGCCTCAACTATAGTTAATGAATGAAGTTCGATGCCTTTATTCTCTGTGTTGAGCACTCTCGTACTCCAGTTCCAAGCACTGGCACCAGTATTATTGTTAATGTCATTTCATGGTGGTTTTGTCATGCATTAGTTCCCCTACCATTGTTCTGATTCTCCTGATACTTGATCATATTTACTGGTATTTTCCTGATGGATATGGTCAGGTGCCACATTTGACATTACAGCATTTCACTAGTTCCATTGCATGTCATTTTAAATTATGTGCACAATTTATATCTCAATTCGGAAATGAAATGATTTATAATTTCTTCAGCTTTTTGGCATAAATTGATCCATTTGATTAGATTGCAGATGGATGGTTTGACTCGCACTAAGGAGCTTGTTTTTGTTTTGGCGGCGACTAATCTCCCTTGGGAATTGGATGCGGCTATGCTCCGGCGTCTTGAGAAGCGAGTATCCTTTGATATTTTCTGCTAAAGTGCTAAGCTTACTAGATAGTGAGCAGAGTTAGATCTAAACTATTTTTGGATAGCGAGCTATTTAAGGCCATACTTAATGATATTGTGCTCTTGTCAGATGAGAGATGCTCATCCTTCAATTTAAAGTGGAAGGTTGCACTTTTGTTCTTGGTTGAAAAGATTTGGGCAATTCTAGTGCAAAACAAGAGATATTTTGCAGTCTTTACATTTTATTAGCACCTCCACCTTTTGGAACTTTTTTTTTACAGTCTTAGCTTGCTAAATTATAGTTTAAATCATGCTATGTTTGGTGGACATTGCCATCAGTAACCTTTTTCCTCTTGTTCTTGTTATTTAGCTGTTGAACTTTTTTGTCTGATGTCAGTGTCACGATATTAAACAAGGGAGCAAAACATGTTGCTAATGCTTTGTGTATCATTCAAATAGTTTTCTGTTGACCATGTAAAACCAAAGATTCTTGTACCCCTTCCAGAACCAGAAGCTAGAAGAACCATGTTTGAAGAACTTCTCCCATCACAGCCTGATGAGGACATGCTTCCTTATGATTTATTAGTGGAAAGAACAGAAGGATTTTCTGGTTCAGATATCCGGCTATTATGCAAAGAGGCTGCCATGCAACCATTGAGACGCTTAATGACACTCCTTGAAGACAAAGAGGAAATAGTGCCTGATGATGGTAAGTGACTTCTATCATACATTTCCTTGAGGGAAATCCAGAAAATGCTTCTAATAAATGGAAAGTAACTATGAGATTATTCTTGTATCGCAAGGGCTCCCCCCTTCTTGAGAATGACCATCTCACCAAAATAGATCCTCCTTTATCTTCCTCTGCCGCCTATATCCCTGTCTGTATAAGCTCGCTCTAATCATCTCTTATGATGCTATCAACCTTCCCTGTCAGCTATCTTCGTGAAGCATGTCTGCCTTAAAGGTGAGTTGAGATGGAAAGTTAAGGTGTCATTTCTTTGGCAAGTCTGTATGGAGCTCTAGTGATCTTCTCATAGTAACATATCTTTTCCATGAAGGGTAAGTCCAACACTTAGAAAAAAGGATGTGGTCAACTCTTTTTTGTTTTCCTTTTTTGATTCTTAGTGCTAGGTAACCTATGCATTCTCATCCATACCAGTTTCCCAGGAAGGAAGAGAATGTGATGAGCGAAATGAATTGACACCTTAATTCTGTATACAAAGAAATGTTCAGTTGCTCCTTTTGGTTTTTCTTTCCTTGATATTACCATGGCTGATACGAACACCTTATCTTGTTCTTATTTGGTTCCATAGCACAACATTTTCAGCCACCTTTATCGAAGAGAGCACTTCCTATACTGTCTTAATCACATTTTTTCTTGGTGAATGTGTATGTGCAATTAGTTTTTCATCATACTTGGACTGAATGTTGTGAGCCTGCAGAGTTGCCAAAAGTTGGGCCGCTCAGATCTGAGGATATAGAGACAGCTTTGAAGAACACAAGGCCATCTGCTCATCTTCACGCCCATCGCTATGAGAAATTCAATTCTGATTACGGCAGTCAGATACTCCAATGAAGGCATACAATGTCAATTATCCTTCTAAATGGGCTACCTGTAATGTTTCTGGATTTCTTGTATTCTCACAGTATAATCAATACTGCAAAAAAAATTTTGTCAGGAGACAGCAGTTATTATAAGGGGTAATTATTATTTACGTAATTGATTTCAATTTGTTCAATAAACAATGTTGCAAGCAGCATTTGGATTTACATGAGCAGATGCTGATGCTTCTGTGATATTGTAGTTTCATAGAGGTTTGGTTTTTGTTGACGAATCTGAGTTTGACTTTGCAGAAGTGTTTTTTTGTCAATTATCAGGGGTACATTGAAAAGTTTATCATCAAACTGCACGAAGCAAAGTCATGCTACTCACTTCTCCTGCAGCTTTGGGTGTTTAAAGCATCCTCCTTTCTGTTTTCCCAAGTAGATCGTAAAGGAGAGGTTTAATCCTCAGCATTAGGATATAATGAAAATGGACTAGCCCCATTGAGAAGAAAGATTTCTCCAATGCTTCATGATTTGGTATCGGACAATATTCATGGTAATTTGCCAATGTAAGCTAGCAATATATAGAATGGCATAATTGGAGCCACTCGCTTTTACACGGGGTGGAACTTGCTTCTATTTTGATGGGATAGATCTGACATGATACCGATTGATGAGGCAAATTAGCATGGATTAGCTTTTTTTCATGGAAAATTTTGGATAAATTGGATAAGTAACATATAAAATGAAAAGAAATTGCAAATTAACACGGTAGAATTTTTTTTTTCCAGTAAAGTAACACACTTTCTAGATATTATGATTTAGAATGGTGATATTTATTTAATGTTGTGGTTAGAATCATCCTATATCATTAGATATTATGATTCTAAACATTAATATCAATTAAAATTTTATATATTTAAAGTATTCTGCATTTAAAGATGACAACAGTTGGGGTGCTCATATCACTGGCTCCAAGGTTTTCAAAATGTCATTTCGCCATGGTCTCAAGACACTCAAGCAGAACATGCATGATATCAATTGCTTGAAAACGGCACGAGAGGAAGAGAGATCTTCACCTTTTTGTTGAAAGCCCAGTGAAAAGTGCGGAGTTCCTCAATAATACCATCCAGTTCGCTAAGGGCATTTCTATCAACCGGGTCCCAACCAACAAGATCTATGATTTTTTCTGAAAAAAATGTGTATTTCTCTTTGATAAAGAATTTTCACTTAATGTTCTTTTTAGTAAAGCTTCAAACATTACAATTATAGTTAAAATTACAAGAAAAATTAAAAGTGTTGTGAAAACACTTTGTAAAGCATTGTGCATGTATACTTATAATACTGTATATTATTACAATGTTTTTTTTTTTTCCCTTTTATCAGCCCTTAAAGAATTTTTTACTCCTGCCTCTAAATTTTTTTTTTCAATTATTTTTCATATTGTAATTGTTAAAAATTAAACTTGATTATTTACTTAAGAAAAAATGCAAGCTTCTTCTTCTTTATTTTTTTTACCATTTATGAGGAGTGGTTTTACAAATTTTGATCCCCAAAGTTTTGTTTTATTTTTTATTTTTGATTCTTTTAGTTTGAGACTTTTACGATGTGGTCCAAAACTTTATTTTATTTATATTTCAATATTTGAGTTTAGAAAAGAAAAAAATTACTAAAAAACAAGAGAAATATGAGAAAGTTGGTGATTATCCACATTACATAAAGTTAAAAAATCAATTTTATATTGGTGTTTCATTTGATTAAAAGAGTTCCATTAGACATTTATATTGCTAGAAATTAAATTGTGGCTTGATAATTTTTTTCATTTGGGTTGATATTTTTTTTTCAATCAATTATAAGTTGTTTTAAAATTAGATATAGATTTATTGAATAAGTTGTTCATATTGTGTTTTTTATGTGTTTTAAGTTAAAAAAAAAAAAGTTAAAATAGGTTTTTTGAACAAAAATGTTATAGCCTAGTTTTTAAGCCATCTAAGGTGACCAAAGCAAAACAAATGGATGATGCATCTTCTGCAACTAGTTACAGCACATTGTATGCTCTCTATTTTTTTTAAGAAATACACACACACACACACACACACACACTCGTTTTAAAAAAAGAAGAAACAATGGACAGGTACATAGGCTTCTCTCACAAGCTCATTTGCCTGACCTTCTTTTTCATAGGCCAATAACACTTGCCTACCCAAGCCTAGGTGCTACCCTTTTTTAGCCTTTGTGTTTTTTTCTTCAGTTTTAGTTATGATTCATTAAAATAAATAAATTAAAATTTATTTTGGATATTATTTAATTAAGTACCATTCATTTTTTTTTTTACTTTGTTTACTAATAAAATTATAAGATTTCTTTTATAATAATGTTCTTTTTTTACAACCCTTTATAATGTTTTTTTATTAAATTTTATTTGTTGACTTTTATACGCATGTCTATTTTTATTATTATATTATTAAATAAAAAATAGAATTCAAAAAATAAAGTTATTAAATCTAATTGGATTTATGATACAGGTTGTGAGTTTGGTGAGTTAACCCAAGTTGATTTTATATATATATATTGAGAAACATTTTGTTTTTTTAAGTCAAATTAAGTTTTGAACAGATCATGTTTGGATTCGTTAGATTAACTGGGTCACGTTAGATTAGCTCCCATTGTTTTAATTTTAAACATAGACTAGGAAAGAGACTAGTAAAGAGATTTCCAAACTAACCCGCCGAGCCAGACCAAGTTTGGTAACATTGCCAAAAAAAATTTCTATGACAATGCATTATCGGTGTATTATTCTTATATTTTTAAATACATTCTTGCCAAAATTATCAGAATTTTTTTTTTATAATGAAAGCTTGCTTTTATGATTATGATAGGATGTTATCTAAAAAACCAAATATTTTGATTAAAAAAAAATGGAGGGCAATGATAAGATAAAAAAAGGTTTTTATTAAAGAGATACCTTTCTTATTCTTATTGTTAGACAATTATTCTAATTATGATCAGTAACGAATGATTTATTAACCTTTCTTACTAGGCCAGAATCTTTGGTGTTTTATTGACGACTCTCATCTTTGCCCCTCCCCTATGCTTTTTCCTTCTGATAAGTCTGAGTCCTCTACTTTGTCGTTGGCCAATCCTGACTATGTCTCTTGGTTTCAAATTGACCAAAGCCTAATTAGTATTTTTCGTGCTACGCTGTCTGAAAGTGTTCTTTCACAAGTTATTGGGTTCTCTATCTCAAAGGACATTCGGGATTGTCTCCAACAAAATTTCTCACAGCAATCCTTTGCCAATTTTGCCGAGCTAAAATTTCGCCTCTTCTCTATTACTAAAGGTTCCAAATTCATCTCTGAATACCTTGCTCAGGCCAAGAGTTTGGCTGATGAACTCACTGCGATCCACGAACCTGTATCCAACTCCGATCTGGTTACTTATGTGCTTCGTGGTCTAGGTCTTGACTACCAAATGATTGTGATGGCAATTTTGAACTTTCCACCACTTCCATCCTTCTTGGACCTCTGAACTCGTCTTCTTGCTTTTGAAAGGAAACAGGCCTTAGCAGCTCAGATGGCTCTTGTGGCTTCCCCTGCCACTTTTGTTGTTGCTTGCTTCTACCGTGGCCCCCGTCACCCATGCCTGCGTGACCAACCCTCTTGTCCCTTTGGTGGTCCATCTCAAGTTTGCCTTTCCTCTGGCCTGGGCCAACCTTCCCACCATGCTTCATGTCCTTCCTTATTCTCTCAAGGTCTTTTGGGTCCTTCACCCTCTCGCCAGTCAATTCAATGCTGGAATTGCCAATAATTTGGTCATGTTTGAGCCAAGTGCCCTTATCTTCGTGCTTTCGCTGGCATGCATGTTACGTCCTCTTCAGACCCTAACTGGTATTTGGACTCTGGTGCCACCAATCACATGACCCATGATGCACAAAAATTTCACTCTGGCTCTCCATATGCAGCTTCTGATCAGGTTGTTGTTGGTAATGGTGACACTCTCCCCATCACTCATTCTAGTAACCTTTCCTTTTATTCTGGTCCCTTTGTCTTCCTCCTCTCTGATGTTCTTCGTGTTCCTTCTCTTCATAAAAATCTTTTATCTGTCGCTCAATTTACTCGTGATTTTAATGTTAGTATTACCTTCTTCCCTTGGGGATATCAAATTCATGACTTGCAGCGTGGTGTTGTTCTCTTTCAGGGCCTATGTAAAAATGGTCTTTATCCTATCTTTCCAATGCTATTGTTCAGTTCCAAGCAAGCCTTTTCTTCTAGCCTCGCATCGTCCTCTTTCTAGCATCGTCGTCTTGGTCATCCCTCCAATAAAGTTCTTCGCACACTTGTCTCTCGCTCCTTATTAGGTTCCTTTTCTCGCCTATCAAATTCCCCTTATAGCCATTGTGTGTTAGCTAAATCAATCAGACTTTCCTTTTCATCTCATGACCATTGTTCTACCGAGCCATTTGCTTTAATCCATTCAGATATGTGGATGTCTCCTGTTGTTTCTGTTTTCGGATATCGATATTATGTCTTGTTTATGGATGATTACACTCGTTATTCATGGATTTTCCCTATACGTCTTAAATCCAAAGTTTTTGGTCATTTTTCTACTTTTGCTATGTATGTTAAAACTCGATTCTCTTTGTCTATCAAACAATTTCAAAGTGATGGGGAGAAAGAATACGATAACCTACAATTTAAACAGTTTTGTGCTACTAATGGCATTGTACATCATTTTTCTTGTCCTCATACACCCCAACAGAATGGGTTAGCAGAGCGAAAACATCGTCATATTGCTGATATGGGTCGCACTCTCTTACACACTGCTCACATGCCTTATAATCTATGGGTCGAAGCATTTTGTACAATAGTTTCTTTGATTAATCGACTTCCAACCCCTATCCTTCAAGGGACTTCCCCCTATAAGTTATTATTTGGTGTTTCCCCGGATTACACATTCCTTTGTGTTTTTCGATGTATTTGTTACCCATATCTTGGAGATTATGTAACTAACAAATTACAACCTCGTTCTCTTTAGTGTGTTTTTATTGGCTACAGTGATCGCCATTATGGTTACCGTTGCCTCCATCCTCCTACAAGTCGGCTCTACGTTTCTCGCCATGTCATTTTTCATGAAGACCAACTCTATTATGTTGTTGTTTCTAAGCCTGTTCAGCTCTTAGATCTTGCTGTAGTCCCCATGGGCTTTCTTCCTAGTCCACCAGCTCGATCCATTACTGCTGACAATTCCTAAAAATTAGCCTGGTCCACCTCTGGGTCAACTTCCTCTCCATCTTTTCCCGTTGACCCTAGCTCTCCACAACTAGCCCCTATAAATTCTCCACAATCGGCCGTATCATCCTCATCTTCAGACCTACGTGCTCCAACACCACCAGACTTATCTGTCTCTTCTTCAACACCTTGGTCTTTGTCTTCCCTTGTTCCTTTTAATGACCCTGCCATCGAACCTCCACCACCAAGTGGCTGTCTCAGTCCGGTGCACACTCGGTCTAAATTTGGAATTGTCAAGCCCAATCCCAAATATCATGTCAATTTTTCTACTTAGTACCCCGTTCCCCATGCTTTTTCTGCTTTGGTCAACACAAACATTGAACCCACATGTTACACCCAAGCCTCTTGCCATCCCGAATGGAAACAGGCCATGCTAGATGAGTATCATGCCCTTCTTCAGCAGGGCACCTGGTCCTTGGTGTCGTGATCTCCTTCGCTCAATACGGTTGGTTGTAAATGAGTCTTTCGAATAAAGGGGCACTCTGATGGAACAATTAAACGATATAAAGCACGTCTTATTGCCAAAGGCTTCCATTAACAATCTGGTGTTGACTATTTTGATACTTTCAGTCTTGTGGTTAAGCCCATAACCATTCGCATTGTTTTCTGTCTGGCTATTTGTTTTGGATGGCCTCTTCGGCAACTCGATGTCAAAAATGCATTCTTACACGACTCACTATCTGAAGATGTATATATGCAGCAACCATCTGGCTTTGCTGACCCTCACCGGCCCAATCATGTGTGTAAACTTCATAAGGCCATTTATGGCCTTAAGTAGGCTTCTCGGGCATGGTTTCAGCATTTTAGTTCTTTCTTTCTTTGTGTTGGCTTTACTCAAAGTAAGGCTGACAAATCTATGTTTGTTTATCATGATCACTCTTCTGTTATGATCTTATTGCTATATGTCGATGACATCATTCCCACTGGCAGTAATTCTTCTCATCTTCTTGCCTTTCTCCGCACATTGGGTGCTGAGTTTGACATAAAAGATTTGGGGCGTTTGCATTATTTTCTTGGTGTGGTGGTCCATTATCACCTTACTTCCATCCATCTTACTCAAAACAAGTACACCGTTGATCTTCTTAAAGTCAACAATCTCTTAGACTGCAAACCTGTTTCTATACCCATAACTTCTAAAGGTACCCTTTCTCGAACCCATGGTACTGTCCTTGCGGATCCTACCCCTTATCAACAGATGGTTGGTGCCTTACAAATATCTCACCACGACTCATCCTGATATCTCCTATGTTGTTCAACATGTCTCTCAATTTATGGGATCACTTAGTGATGTTCATTTTGAAGCTGTCAAACGAATTTTACGTTATCTAAAAGGCACCCTTGGAGTTGGCCTTCCTATTTGCAGGTCTCCTGACTGTTCCTTCTTAGTAGCCTATTCTGATGCAGATTGAGCTGGATGTCCTGACACTTGCAGGTCCACAACTAGGTATTGTATATTCTTGAGACCCAACCTCATTTCTTGGAGTGCCAAGAAGCAGCCCACCGTTTCTCGTTCCAGTGCCGAAGCAAAATATCACGCCCTTACCTATGCCTGTGTCGATACTCTGTGGATTTAAGGTCTCTTAACTGAGCTTCGTTGTCCGCTTGCTGGTCCGGTTTTACTTAACTGTGACAACCTGTCTACCACATACTTAGCTGCTAATCCTATCTTTCATGCTCATACAAAACACATTGCTATTGATTATCATTTTGTTTGTGAACGGGTCACCTCTGGCAGTCACAAAGTTCAGTTCATGCCTTCTCAACTTCAGCTTGCAGATGTCTTCACAAAAGGGTTACCAGTTGACCGTTTTGAACGTCTTGTTTCCAAACTTGTCATCTATCCGGTGTCCAGTTTGCGGGGGAATGTTAGGCAGTTATCCTAATTATGATTAGTAACGGATGGTTTAAAGCCAATGAATGCCAACATATAATGCTTGCAACTGTTACGCTATTATTAGATTGTTGTTACTGATCAGTTTATGTTTATATTTCTTATGTATAAAGAGATTATAAGATCAGTTTTGATAAATAAGAAAACTCTGTTTCTTCACTTATTTCAAATCGTTAAATTGTTTTTTATATTTGTTCCGATTGCTTTTGATTTTTATTAAATAAGAAAAATATATTTCTTTGTAGAAAAAAAAAGAAAACAAAATGAGGAATTATACTATCAAATCATTTTGTTTTATTAGAATTTAAATTATCACTCTTCTTATAAAAAAAAATTTTCTTATAATTAAATAAAATTTTTTGAAGGGCTCTTTATGTTATGAGATCATATACCTTAATTTATATCTATCTATTAGCTTCCTAGCTTAGGTTTTAGTTAGCATTAACAATTCTTTATAACATTTATTGATGCATATAATTCTTGATTAATTTCATTAAATGAATGTATAAAATTTTTGGTTCATAGTTAAATAAAACTTATGCTGAAAAGCACGTTAACATCACATGCACATTCTATTTTTGCATTAATTTTTTTTATTCGACCCGCCCGCAATAGAGCATGAGTCAATTGACTAGTTGATATTATATGTAATTTAAAATTATAATTATGTTACTAAAAATTGTTAATCCATACTGATTAGCTTACATATACATGAATGATTCAATATGTATTTTATTTTTGAGAAAGTGTGTACATTATATTGTATTATAAATTCATTATTTTTTCAAAAACTGGCATCATTCATATAAACAATATAATGCTCACTATGTTATACTTATAAACATGAGGTTTATGAAAACAGTAAGGAAGGAGGGAACAATGTAGGGATAATACAATGAACATAATTGCATAACATAGTTTTTGAAATATTATTTTTTTGTACATGAACATTTAGGTGAATGTGAAAGACATAACACACAATGGAATCACTGCTCAATTTAATTGAATGGTTAAAAATAAAAAAGCATACACTAATCCTACAGATTTAGCTAAAGGAGAAGTTAACATAAAAACAAAAACCCATCATCCTAAAAATATCTCACAACGAGTTACTGTAGCTTATAATCTAGGAATTCATTTTTAACAAATCCAATCAATCCATTTTACTCTAATTCTATTTGTGTGTTGGATGTGTTTAAGTAAATATAGCTATCCAAAATTTAGATACGTAACTTTAGAATGGGGGTAATAACACTCTTTTCTCCATTAATTTGATAATGAATCTTTGGAATCCATGGAGGACTGCAATTAGGGTTTTGGACTATTTTCACTTATTTGGATAAAACTAACCAATTTTTGGATCTTATCTAGTCTTCAACGAACCCAACCCAAAAATATTGAATTAAATCCTGGACATGTATGCAAAGTATATTAATTTGTGGCCCAATGGTGGATGATTTCAACCGATCTATAAAACAAATGTTGTAGCTAGTTGAGTCCAAGCTCCAAAAAGTCACTACAAGATTTAACAGTTTTACCGATGGAATTTTCCGTCAGCGTAAGACACATATTCCATCGATAATTAATTTACCGACAAAATCACCGACGGAAAATGCTCCGTCGATGAAGCTTTCATCGGTAATTTTTTGTCCGTCGGTAAATTCATCGGAAATAAAAAAATAAAATTACCCGCTTCATTTTGTCGGTATATCCCTCGGTAATAATATTTTTTTTTATTACCGACGGATTTACCGACGGAATTACCGATGGAAATTCCATTGGTAATTTCGTCGGTAATTATTTAAAAACATTTAAAAAAATCATTTTATAAAATTATAAAATAATTAAATTAACATAAATCAACACTGTATAATATATACTCAAAATGCTTGAAAAAACAATATGAAAATCAACTCAAACAAATTTGCAACAAATAAATAAAACGAAAAAATAAATCCAATTAAAAAAATTCATATGAAAAAAATGAAGTTGCAATTGCTAAAAATTTAAAAATTCTATAAATAAATCAACTAAAAATTAATCTCATATGAAAAAACAAATCTCACAACAACATTTATACAATTATTAAGAACAAAAACAATTAAAAATAAAATAAAAAACAAATATAGTGAAAAAAATCATGAAAAAGGAAGAAAAATATTACCTTAATGTAGTTGCAAGTGAAGCTAAGGAGAGAAATGTTTTTTCATAAAGCATATTAATTAAAAAAAACTAAGGATAAAAGAAGAAAGAAGAAGAAGACATACCCGAGCATGGAGGAAAAGAGAAGAAGATGAAGAGAGAAAAGAAGAGAAAGAAATAGATATTGATGTTTTTTATATATAGTGAAAAAGAAAAAGAAGAAGAAGAAGAAGAAGAAGAAGAAGAAGAAGAAGAAGTAGTAGTAGAAGAAGAAGAAATAAGTCTGTCTCTTGTGAAATAAAGGGATTCAGGCTTTTTATTGGGGCACGTTAGCGATGGATTTACCGACGGATAATTGAATATTAATATTTTTTAATTATTCCGTCGGTAATATTTAATTTAAATTTTCAACTTCGTTAAAAGTTTTCAGAAACTGCCAATAATTACCGATGATTTTTCAGTCCGTCGGTGATTTCGTTTGTAATATTTAAATGAAAATTTTAAATCAATTGAATTTTTTTAGAAAACCGCCAAATAACACCGACGACTTTTCAATCTGTCGGTGATTTTGTCCGTAAAGAACAACAATTAACAATGCAATTGGAAAGTGAACAGTTGTGGAGCTCTCTGGAAAATACCGACAAACAAAATCCGTCAGTGATTCCCTTTGTAATTTCATTGGTAAATCCTGACATGTCATTATTTTTTTTTGCTTTGTTTTATTTTTTTTTCCGACTGTAATTCCCTCAGTATATACCGAGGGAATATTTCCGTCGGTAAAATCCCTCAAAAATTTACTGACGAAAATATTCCATCGGTATTTCCGTTTGTATTTATCGATTTTCTGGTAGTGAGTGTCCTTAGGCCTTAAGCTCAAGGATAATCATCCTACTTCATAATTTGCATAAAAATTACCTCAAACATTATTACAAAAATAATAAATCTGTCAATCATCAAGATCTTATGGTCCGAAACATTCTACAAGTTTAACTAAAGTCCTAAAACATCTCTGATATGGGCAAAGCATATATGTAAATCCCAGAAAAAATAAAGGTTGCTTAAATTTCAAACTAACTACATGGAAAATAAAAGTGAATAAAATCATGTATAGGGTTGACATGATATTATTGTTTAATCCTGGATATGGGGATGTTACAATATACCACGCGCGCACACACACACTTGAATAAATGATCTTGAAAGACCTATGACCATGAAACCGTACACAAAATCCAAACTCAAGAGTTAATAAATGGTCAAAGAAATATGTAAATGACACCGATCAAAATTCAAATATACTAGTAATAAAATCAAATTATTTTTTTTAAAAAAAGTTTAAGCACACAAAAACAAGAAACAAAATGAACAAGTTCAAGATTCTTAGTTATTTATCATAAATAAACATGATTGCGTTTTAAAGTTCAGAATAGAACTGATAATACTTTATTATGACATTGACGACCCTAGAACACCCTAGACTCTTAACCACATAATAAGATAAAATAAAATATATAGATATATTCAAGCTTGACATCAGAGTTGTCACACTCGGACATCGCGGCGACTGATTAAAAAAATAATCTTGGAAAAAGAACAAATATCTCACATCTTGTTCTTTTAGAGGAAAAGATCTTGTTTAAGGAATCGCCACCTAGTATTATGGTTACTAGGAACCCTAATTGGTCAACAGAAATTCTATGATTCCGAACTGGTTATGCGAAAGGAAAGATGCTATCACCTCTTAAGTGTCATGCCTGAGGCAGACTGCATTGCTGGTTTTGTCTAAAATTGCTAAGAGTTTTTTTTTTTTTGTTCTTCCTATCATGTTCCTGACTTCAGCATTAGTGAACAATACCTATAAATATTTCAAACTCTGGCATTGATAAATATCACACAAACCCAAAACAAATATGATATTCCTGACTCTGGCGCTTGTGAATAAGTTCACAGATTTTTGAATTTTTAATGAAGAAGAAACAAGTTTTTTATGCCTTTTTCTTTTTGTTTACCTTTTTTTTTATTTACTCATTTTAGATAAGAATAAAAAAGCATTGCATAACAAATTTATATTTAACAATAATGGTCCACAAATTGAGCTATAAAAAAAAACAAAACACAGGGAAAAATAAAACAAAGCGTGAGGAGCCTACAAATAACTCAACAAAGATCCCCAAAATTTTTTGATACAAAAAAGGAGCTCATTTAACCAGATATCAAAACAAAAGGGGAATAAAATATATGGGAAAGACACAAGGATATGTTTTGCCTAACACACCCTTAGTCAAAAGTAGCTTGGGCCGGATGGGCTGAGACCTAGACCAGACCCGCTCTCTCCTTTTTTACTGGGTTGGATCTAGCCCAGCCTGGTCACTGGCCCAATCCAATGACCCAACTGGGCAGCAGACACGCGTAAATTAACTCACTCGTGCACTGCACACTGCGAATGTAATTATAATTACCTTCGCATTGTTTTCAGAAATTTGAAAATGCAAAACAGGGCAGGAGAAAGAAGACTTTTAAGATGTGTTTGGGATTGTGGTAGCGATGATGGTTCAAAGTATTTTTTTCTTAGAAATGCATTAAAATAAAGTGTTTTCATTGTTTAAAAATTATTTTTGACATCAGCACATCAAAACGATTCGAAAATATATATAAAAAAATTTAAGCAAACTTTTTTCAATCATTGGGTGGTCTGATCAACCGTTTTTCCCTTTTTTTTTCTTTTTTTGTAGGGAGTTTTCCTCTATTTTCAGAGGAAGAAGACGATGGCCAGAAATGAAAAACGGTGTTGTTTATGGACTGGGTGGCCGCTTTTCAATCTGGTCCTCCAAGTCTCAAAAATTCTTAATCGGCAGAATTGCAGCGCCTTTTTCAAGATGGTCCCTAGACTTTAATCACTTGTAATTTTGACCTTAATTAGCTCATAAATTTAATATTTTTTAATTATACCTTGATTTTATTAATTAAACTTATTCTAAGCTTAATTAAGTCTCCAATCTTATCAATTCTCCAATTAAACTCTCAATATCATTAATTAAATTGAATCAAAGTTTAATTGAAACCCTAGACTTGATAATTTTTTCAATTTCTTCCAAAATTAACTTCCAAAGTCAAAATTACACCATGATTAAACTCTCTAAACTTCCAACTTGTGTTGTCTTGACATGAATTTCAACTTTTTTTCATTTCATTTTCTTTTTATTTATAAAAAATAAAATAAAAATAGAAATAAAAAGTAAAAAGTAAAAAAAAATCAAAATTGAGGTTATGATAGTTGCCCCCTCTTTATTGTATTTACGATGTAAAGATATTGACAAATTTTATTTTCTCTTGGCTTTGCATAATAAATTTATATAAAAAAATAGACACAAAAAAGAACTTTTGTTTCTTCGAGAGTCTAGAAAACTTTGAAAGTAGTATATTGACAGATGATCTTCACTAAGAGATGTTGAAATCGAGAAAATTGTCATTTAAAGGCAATCTAACTTGTCAATGAAAAATCCAAAAACTTGTTTTTAATTTTTGATTTATTTTTTATTTTTTATTTGAAAATACAAAGGTTTTTCAGAAATGATCTCATTATAATGGGTAACCTACCCAAATGAAAAATAAAAAGGTGGAAAATACAAAGATTTTTCAAAAGTGATCTCATTATAATGGGTGACCCGCCCAAGAAAAAGATGTAAAGTCTTAAAAGGAAAATATGATAGGGCTCAAAGGCACACTATCCAAGAGATGAGAGCTTAAAGGAGCATTCGAAAAAAGGTAGGGTTAGAAGACGCATTATCTTAGGGATGATGGCTCGAAGGCGCGCTCGAAAGGAGGTGAGGGCTCGAAAGAACATTCGAAAGGAGAGGAGGGTTTGAAGGCGCACTTGAAAGGAGGAGAGGGTTTGAAGGTGCGTTTGAAAGGAGGTAGGGTTAGAAAACACACTACCATAGATGATCAAGGGCTCGAAGGCGCACTCGAAAAGGAGATAAGGGCTCGAAAGCACACTGGAAAGAAGGGAGGGTTAGGAAACGCACTATCTTATAGATGGTAGAGGGCTCAAAGGCGCACTTGAAAGGAGGTACGGTTAGAAAACACATTACCTTAGGGGTGAGGGCTTGAAGGCGCACTCAAAAGTAGGTAGGGTTAAAAAATGCATTATCTTAGAGATGAAAAATAAAAAGGTGGAAAAATACAAAGAATGAGTCTCATTGTAATGGGTAACCTACTTAAGTGAAAAAATACAGAGATTTTTCAGAAGGGGTCTAATTGTAATGGGACCTAGGGGTAAGGGCTTGAAGGCGCACTCAAAAGTAGGTAGGGTTAGAGAACGCATTATCTTAGAGATGGAAAATAAAAAGGTTGAAAAATATAAAGAAAGAGTCTCATTGTAATGGGTGACCTACCTAAGTGGAAAAATACAGAGATTTTTCAGAATTGGTCTAATTGTAATGGGTGACCTACCCAGGTGGAAAAAAGAATGCAAAGAATTTCACAAGTTGATTCCAATTATTCTAGGCGACCTACCCAATGGTATTCAATCAAGTGTAATGATTCTTCTAGTCACTAAGATGCTTGCTTTTTTTTACTGAGATGAACCAACCCGTTTGTGAAAAAAGAATGTGAAGAATTTCACAAGTGGATTCCAGGCGATCTGCCTAATGGTAAAAAATACGAAAATGTTTCAACATTGATCTCATTGTAATGGGTGACCTACCTACTGGTGAAAGGTATGAAGATTTTTTTTAGTGGTCTAATTCTCATGGGTGGCTTGCTTAGGTCATGAATTTCTTAGAAGTGAGAAATTTTCCAAAGCATTTCCAATTTTTGGCCATTTCTAGATGGCTTTCCTTTTAATAGATCCCATCAGGGATTTCTCTTATGAAATTTACAAAAAAAAAACAATTGTTCAATGTTTCAAAGTTTAGATGATACGCATGTATCTTTACCTGATTTGAAATATAAGTCACCCTTTCTTCTCAATCTTCTTGTTGCTTGATTGGTGAGGGCTTGCTATTTATTGTTATTTCTAATTTGGGTCATCTTCGTCATTTGGTTTCTAGCCCACTCGAGTTGGCCCATGTAAGTTTTTTCCAGATTTGTTACACAACTTAGCCTTCATGGTGTCCATCGTGACCCATTTACTTGCTAAAGATTTTATAACTCGTTGAATAATTTAAGAGGATTATTCATTAGTCCCCGTCTCACTGCTAAAAACACTCGGTGTCACTTGTTGAAATGATCAAGTTGCCTTTTGTAAATCATAATGCCTCTTGTCTAGTTTGTAAGAAATGTTCCCTTTTTATGGTTATCCAAAAGGGATATTCTCATTCTAAACACAATGTTGCCCCGTTGTACTGGTCATTGCCTCTAATTGTGCTCTATCAGCGACTTAGACAAATAATGGTTTCGAGTAACCATTCTCTCATTTTCAGTTTGGTGAAGGAATATTTGCCTATAATGAATCTTGAAATCTCGATCTTGCATTTTGAAAAAAAAATGTTTTGATGTGAGTTTAAAAAAAATTGCTTTTGAAATCTTGCAACTTATTGGCTATTTTTTTCTTAGAAAAGATATGATTTGCTCTTGTGTTAGCGATATTGCCATTAGTGAATGTATGTCATGAGGTGACCTGTTTTTATAGGTTTCAAAGTGAAGTGCTTAAGAAAAAGCTCGAGGTTCTGTTTGAGAAATTTTTTTATATATCTTTTTGAACACTCATTTTATCAGTATGAATAATAATAAGTAGCTTGTTCTCGATATCATGACTCTTATGAAAAAGTACTATTTGGGTTTTGAGAGCATTGTTTATTGTTTCAGGTTGCTTGCTTGCTTGATTAAAAAGGACTTCTACATGCATGTAATGTAGGCTGTGGTTTTTTTCCATGAAAGAAAAGGATTTATAAGGCTTAAAGAGTATTTCAGGATTTCAAAGACTAAGGATCACTATCAGCAGTTCGACTCTTTGTATCTTTCATCTTCTCTTTTCCGCTCTTTTTTAATTTGCCTCTTTTTATTGTTTTAGCTAGGGCATGCTCACTTTATCTTGACTATCACTTTTTCTTGTAATTTGGGCATGCCCCTTAGCATTCGAATTTCTTGGGTTTTTTTGCATTTTTTGGCTTTCTCATGGCTTTTTTCTCTTTTTTTATCATTGAAATTTTAACATTGGCCCTAGTGTGTGGTGTGATCCTAGTTAGGATTTTTAATGAGAGAAAAATTATTTAGGCTCAACATGGGACCACAAGGGATATATTTATTTTAGAAAGTGAAAGGAATAACAAAGATGATATTTTCTCATTTCAAGCGTAAGCAGTTAAGATCAATAAACTTTGACCTCGTCTAGTATGATAGTTTGGACTTTTACGAAGAAATGCATTTCATGAGTCTATGAGCAACGAGTTCACTACGTACCATTATTCATACATTTAAAATACCTTGTTCAAGAGTCATTGTGTGAGGGTGATGGTTCATTTTCTATTCATGCACTTTGGTTTAGAATTTAGTCACCTCATTGAAGAAGTTGCTTGATTTATATATCATTCTACAAATGAAATGTAAAAAATGTCATCAAATCATTTTTGAAATCAAAATGCAAGTTCAAATTTCAAAACTCCAATGGGGAAGCAAATTTTGGTGAAAGAAATGAATTGCATATATCATAGTTTTAAAACCCAGCCCGGTATAGTGGGTCAATCCAGGACCCGATTGACTCGGGGTTGGAACCGGGCTGAGTTTATCAAAAAATAAAGGAAGTCAAAAACTCGGCTGACTCGGTGGGTTGACCCAACAAGACCAGGTTAAAAACCCAGTTACAACCCGTTGACTATTTATTTTTTTAACCAAAACGACGTCATTTTGATTTATAAAAAAATTAGGGTTGACCCGGTCAAAATCCATGACCCGAGCCTTGAGCCGGGTCGACCACCAGGCTGGGTTTAAAAACACTGGCATCTATGAGATCACGCGAGACTTCAAAAGTATATTTGTAAGTCCTTAGAGAGAACCTATTCAAGATATTTGTAAATCAAAGGAAAAGACACAATTGATAGACAAACTCATTATTTCATTGAAATTTTAGAAAAGAGGCTCAGCAACAAAGACCTTATGCTAACATCTAGAGCTATGATTACTAGCAAGGTAATACATAAAAGGGCTAAACACTCAGCAATCATTGATTGAAATTTCTGGAATCTTCCAATCATCCCTCTCCTATGAATGTCTCTACAGGGGTACCTTTCCAGTAGTCAGTTGAGGTCACGCATGGACCAGTTTTGGCCTAATAACCATATGGCATCATCTTCAGGACAATTGATCTCTAAGTGTCTTTGTTTTGGTAGTTTTTTTTTCGCCTTTGTAACCACCTTCGATATTGTGAACCTTAGCTTCTTTGTTTTCAGTGAAACTTTTCTCCTCAGTCGAGTTAGCAATCCTTCATAACCGAATGACTTGTTCAATCCTCTCAACTATAGCAACCAAGTAAGAAAAGAGTTGTGCAGAGCTTCCGACCAAGTATTAAAAGTATGGGGTCTTGAAAGTTTTGACAAACAAATTGATGATCTTTTTTTTTCAATAAAGAAGGATTAATATGTACGACTGTCTCATGTCACCTTTAGGTGTATTCTCTTATAGATTCCTTGTTGTCTTTTTCCATAGCTTGCAAGTTTCACCTATTAGGGCCCACATCTATATTGTACTTATACTGCCTAATGAAGGCATCAACTAAGTCCTTCCATTTTTTTACCTTAGTCTTGCCCAGCCACATATACCAAGTAAGGGCAGCGTCGCTCGAACTGTCTTGAAAGAAGTGAATGAACAGTTTCTTGTCATAGACCTCTTCTACTATTTTATTGCAGTATGCCTTCAAATGAGTTACAAGGCATTGAGTTCCTGTATATTTGATGAATTTAAGCACTCTAAATTTTTTAGGAATAATCATGTTGGGTACCAAACACATCTCAGCGGCCTTTATATGGTTGTGTATGCTAGCTCCCTCGAATGCCCTCATCCTTTGCTCTAGGACAACCAATTTATCCAGGCCATCTTCTTTTACCATCTTATTCTTTTGAGATTTCTTCATTGTAAGGTCAATAGTAGATGACATTTTTATAGGATATGCTGGTTGAGAAAATTGAGAATACATAGCCTGTTAAGATTCAAATGACACCTCATTTGCCCCCAGATTTTGTTGATTTGCGAGCGAAGGTTCAGGTTGAGCTGTAAATTTTGCTTCTCCAAATTTAGATCCCAAGGCCTGTTCGAGTAGACTAGTAAGCCTCGCGACTTCTTCTCTAAGACTTTTCAACTCTTTTGGTGTTGGGCTCCCAACTAGGCGCTTTCTTCGTTATCCATTTGTCTTTCCTGCAGTCGAGTGTTATGGTCCATTTCAATGGGGAACCTATATTTCAACCCGCTAAATGAAAATTATGCAATCATGCGCAAATGATGATGCTATCAACAAGGAAAATGCAGATTCAATATGAACTCGCCCTTCACGAGGTGGAAATGGTCGTTTATTCATGGATTTTAAGGATATGATGTTGTTATCATGCTAATAAGGGCCAGTCTCGCTTAAAGTTTGAGCTTTTAATACACCTTTCAGCTTTCAAATCAAAGTGGTCTTCTTTTGTCAACTATAACAACTTAGATTCTTGTATCCTATGTGACGACCATTTGCCATCCAATGGTCATGGAAATCAAGATGTCGCATGTTGGGCTAGCCAAAGTGAGATTACACAGGGTACAATCTAGTAGGTCAGTTCTAGTCGTTAAGTGCATCACGAGGGTAGGTTACTATCTAGTCTCAAATGGTCTTTTGCATGCTCAATGATCATCCTCGAAAGGTCGATATGAGGCTTACAAGTAGTTTGAAGATATAAGCTCTAAGTAATATTAGATCGACGTATTGACCACTATCGAGTAAACAATCAAGCGACAGTTGGATGGTTTCACGAGTCTGACCCAGGGTAAAACCATTGGGGTACCGTTACTCCCCCACCTATCTTAAATTTTAACATGTATACTCTTGAAGTGATGCATGACAATAAGAATGTGTGGTAAAGTGGTAAAAAGCGATAACCATATAAACACAACATATCATACATTATACTAATTGACAAATAAAAGGCAAAGCTTAGTCCTAGAAGTCTTCAGTAGAGTTGTCATTCTGTCATACTAGGACATCGCGATGACCAATTAAAAATTTCTCATGGAAAGAGAACAAATATCTAGCATCTTATTCTTTGGGGGAAAGGTCTAATTCAAGGAGTCGTCACCTAGTATTATGGTCACTAGGAACCCTAACTGGTCAATAAAGATTCTATGGTCCTGGACTGGTTATGCGAAATGGAAAGATGCTATCACCCCTTAAACATCCTACCTGAGACAGACTGCATTATTGGTTTTCCCTAAAATTGGTAAGAGTTTATTCTTCTTTTTTTTGTTCTTCCTATCATGTTCCTAACTCTAGTATCGGTGAACAATACCTACGAATATTTCCAACTCTAGTGTTGGTAAATATTACACAAACCTAAAAAAATATGATATTCTTGACTCTAGCTCTAGTGAATAAGTTTATAAAATTTTAAATTTTTAATGAAGAAGAACCAATTTTTCTATGCCTTTTTCTTTTTGTTTACCTTTTTTATTATTTACTCTTTTTAGACAAGAATAAAAAAGCATTGCACAAAAGATTTGCATTTAACAGCAATGATCCACAGATTGAACATATAGTAGAAAAAAAAACACAGTGAACAAATAAAACAAAGCGTGAGAGGCCCACAAATAACTCAACAAAGATCCTCAAATTTTTCTGGAATTTTTTGATATAAAAAAGGGGTTTAATTGGCTAGATATCAAAACAAAAATGAAATAAAATATATAGAAAAGACACAAGGGTGTGTTTTGCCAAGCACACCCTTGACCAAAAGTAGCTTAGGCCGGATGGGGTAAGTCCTAGACCCGGCCTAGTCTCTCTTGTTTTACCTGGCTAGATCTAGCCCGGTTGTACGGGCTGGGCCGACCCAACTTGGTCACTGGCCCAAGCCAATGACCCGACTAGGTAGCAGGCATGCGTGAACTAGCTCACACGTGCACTACATTTGTGAAGGTAATTATAATTACCTTCACACTATTTTGAGAAGTTTGAAAATGTAAAACAAGGAAGGAGAAAGAAGACTTACCTGGGCGTGTTGCTGAAGACAAAAACGCGAGGTGACGGTCCTTTGGTCGATCAGTGGTTCCCCCTTTCTGTTTCTATTCTTCCTTCGTTTTTCTTCTTTCCCTTTCTCTCTAGTCTCTCTCTCTTTGTCTGTGGGGTTTTTTTTGTTGTTATCTTTTTTTCTTTCCTCCCCCCTTCTTTTTTTTCTCCCCTTGGCGATGGCTGCCTTATTGGGTATTTATAGGGATTCAATGGCAGACTTCTAGCATGCCTCTTCCTTTATAGGAAGAGGATAAAGTTTGCTGGGACTTGGTGTTTGACAAGTTCTCGGATTCTTGGAGTCCTGCCATTGCAGGGGTCTTTGGTGGTGGTTTCTTCCTCATCTCTATGACCTGCCAATGGTGGGAACGGTCTCGGAAAGTGGTGATGGCGGTTATGGAGATCAATCATCGGGTGGTTTGATCGACTGTTTTTCCAATTGTTTTCTTTTTATACAGGGAGTACGATGGCCAGAAATGAAAAACGATGTTGTTTATGGACTGGGCGACCGTTTTTAAATCTAGCCCTCCAAGTCTCAACAATTCTTAATCGGGCCCATGGGCAAAATTGCAGCGCCTTTTACAAGATGGTCTCTGGACTTTAATCACTTGTACTTTTGACCTGAATTAGCTTAGAAATTTAATATTTCTTCAATTATGCCCCTGATTTCATTAATTAAACTTATTCTAAGCTTAATTAAGTCCTTAATCTTATCAATTCTTCAATTAAACTCTCGATATCATTAATTAAATCAAATTAAAGTTTAATCAAAACCCCAAACTTGTTAATGTTTTCAATTTCTTCCAAAATTAACTTCTAAAGTTAAAATTCCATCATGATTAAACCCTCCAAACTTCCAACTTATGTTGTCTTGACCTGAATTTTAATTATTATTTTCATTTCATTTTCTTTTTATTTATTAAAAATATAAATAGAAATAGAAATAAAAAGAAAAAAGCAAAAAAAATTAAAATTTAGGTTATGACAAGTCAAAAAGTTAAAATTCAACTAGCATGCAACATATAAAAGTTATAATTATCAAAGTGCTGTCATTATACAATTTGTAGTCTAGGCAATCAATTTATGCTTATCTTGGCACTTTGAGCCTGATAGAATTATTTTAAAACATGACTTTATGTAATACAAGAAAAAAAAAATATCATTGGCCTTCGTTCCTTAGGGGCTTTTATCAAAACATTATGTAATAGGTAAATAAAACAAACATTTAATCAAAAGAAACAATTAGCGATATAATGCAACAATGTAATGCATATATATTTTTAAAATATGAAAACGCGAACAAATAACAAACCGAAGCAAATAAACTTATTGAAACGAGTTTAGTAGCTTGAATGGAAGAGTACAATTCATAGGCATACAAAGATGTTGTATATAATGATTAAGAAAAATAAACTTGAATTGAATAGGGAAAGAAACAAAAAGAAAGCATAATAGACATAAAATAATGATAGAAATGGAGGGGAGACTTTCTAAGAAATGATAAAATTAAATAGAAAAATGCTTATCTTGGATGGTAAGCATGACAAACAAGCACAATTAAAACAAAATCATTTTAAAATGCAAAGAAAGGTGAACAAACGTGGCTAGCTTAAAAATTTAGTAAAAAGCTTAAAGGTGTGTTATGTTTTTTTTTTTCATTTTGACCCCACTTTTTTTTCTTTGGTTTTTGTTTTTTTTATTTAGTCGTTATATGATATGTATATGAAGATTTAGAGTTGATAATTTATTTTAATTTGCTTTTTATATAATTATCACAGTATCAAAAAATATCGTAGCATCGGGTTGGTATCAAAAAAATATTTCAGCACTGCGATAAGAACTATTTTAAAAAAATTAGATAAATAAAAAATAATTTTAAAAAAACTAGGTTATTAATCTTTGTGGTGTCAATGACTTAATTTACGAGTTTGGCAAGGTAACCTTAGTTACCCCGGTTTGCGAGTTTAGAGGAGTATTTTTTTTTTCTAATTGAATTCGATTATCTGATTATCTATTTTTATTTTTATCATATAGTTAAAAAACTAATTTTGAAAAAAAAAACATGTTATTAAATTTTAGAAAGTCCATTGACCTGTTGATAAGTATGATGAGTTTAACTTTTTTTAAAAAATTCATTTTTTTATTTCATCCTTCGATATTAGACTAGTTGAGAATTGAATTTCATAATTTGTTTTGTTTTGCTTTCTATGAGGTTATCATAGTCTTAAAAAAAAGTTTTTGTATTAGTTTGACGCTCGATTTTGCAATCATCTATTTTTGTTATCATTTAGTTAAATAAACAATAGTTTATATATAAAAAAAACAAGTTATTAATCTCAATGGAGTTTATTACCTGATTTGAGGGTTTGACGTGTTGACCTAGGTTATCAAATTCACGAGTTTAACGGGTTTACCCATCAAACCTGATATGTGTTTTTCTAGTTTCTAATCCTTTGCTTTTTCTAATTTTTTTCTAATATTTGAGAAAAAGAATTCATGATTATTTTTTTTCTACTTTCTATAGATAGGGTTATCACGATCTCAAATAAATATCTTTTTTATGGTTGATGCTCGATCTTGAAAGTATCTAATGTTATCATAAAATTAAATAAAAATAATTTACAAAAACAACAAAGCTATTAAACCCATTGAAGTCAATGACCCAGGTTGCAGGGTGACTGGGGTCGATCCAATCTGATATCGTCTCAATATAAAAAACAATTATGTCATGTTCTTACCAGCCATTCAAGTTGTCTTTAAACTCATTAAATTGAATAATTTATTTTGGACCAGCTCCTTTATGGTTTAATTTGAAACTCGAGTTAGACAAAGAGTTGAGTTGACATATTTCAAGATCAAACCACTTGATTGGATTTAATGATACTGTAAAAAAATTATCTCCATACTCTTAACATTTTTTGTAAGTTTAAAAAAAGAGCAGTTCAATCCTCATCGGAGCATAGACAAATCTACTAGTATATACTTGAAGCATGACTTATCTTAATAACATTGATGATATAATTTTTTTTTTAAATAATATCTTTGATACTAAAATGTATTAAAAACCATGTAGGAAAAAAAAACCCTTTTAACCATGAATGATTACTTAGAACAAGATTTTTTATGCTACAATAAAGTAAATATTGTTTTTAAGTAAACTAGATATTGTAGTAATTAGAATTAAATAACAAAAGCAAAATTTCAACATTAAAAATCATTTTGATGCTAATAGCAATTTTTTGAAATGACAAAGCTCAAAAGTGGTTCGAAGAATACAATGAACATAAATAAAATAAAAATCACAAACACAACCAATAAACATACATATAATAATCCTAAAATAGCAACGGCAACACATAACATACCAAAAAAGTTAAAAAATTATGGTGAGATCAAACAAGTATGCCTTAAATAATCCAAATATCAATTTATCATGTCCTTTACACTCATCATGAATATTGAGAATCACCTTATCATCATTTAAGAGTCACTGATAGTATCAACATGTCAAATATATTTAAATGATTGTAAACATATATTATACAATAACATTAAAATAATATGGTATTTTACTATGTATTATTGTGAATGACACTATTCATTGAACATTGCCTTAATTTTTGACCATTGAACTTTACTCTCTTTCAATTTTATCCTTTCATATGATGTTGAAAATATTTTATGTGGTAAGATTTTATTTTCTTTGCATATTTTAAGAAATTTAAGGTTTTCGATAGAATTTCAAATTGAATTGGAGACCAATTTAATGAAATAAGATTAAATAATGGGCTTTTTCATTTTTTTTTCATAAAAAACTTCATTTTCATCCACAAAGTCTTGATTCATGTATATTTTAATCCTTTTAGTTTTATTCTTTTTATTTAGATTCTAAACTCTATTTGTAACAACCCTAACTTTTAAAATAAAGTTTACTAGGATAATAAAAAGAAAGTTCTATAATTTTTTAATATATATAAGTGGTACCAAGATATCACCAATACCATTTAATTTCTCATTAATAATATATTAAATACATAGTCCAACATCCTGGACGTAAGCCGTCATCATTTAACCATTACTTTTCCACACCTTTTTTTTTAAATAAAATCTAAGAAAAGTACATGCAATCTAATTAAAGAAAAAAAATAATTAATTACTTATAACAATTGGGTTCATGCATCATATAACTTTAGATAATAAATATAAATCTATTACATAAAAAAATAAAGTATTGCATAAATTTATACATACGAATCATAATTAATGTTAAATACAATCCGAAAAGGAATGTCTTCGTTGTCTTATTAAACTAAGCAAATATATAAAAGAGACATCAATTCATCAAGTATAAGATACGATGGTGAGATAAACTTGAACATTAATGTATAAAAATAACATAAAAATTAATTAAAAAATTTAAGAAATTATACAACACACTATCAATTTCTTTTTAATAGCCTGTTATCTAAGGTTCTAATTTCATCAACCAAATTTTTATAATTGCCAATTTAACAGGGCACTAGTCCCAAACCAAGTAACTGGTTCTACCAATCACCCATTTCTAGGGCATCAGTTCTAGCACTAGGAAGCTAGTCCAATCAATAGCCCTTTCACAAGGTTCATCAGTCCCAAACTAGGGAGCTAATTCAACCAATAGCCCATTCACGGGGCACCGGTCTCGAACCAAGGGGCTAATTCAACCAATTTTCATATAATAAACATGTATAATAAAACTTTTGATGTTCATATTAAAATAACCTCAATAAATAATTTATAAGAGACTTTAAAATAATTGTCTAAGGTAACAAACATTTATTTGAAGTTTGTGCTTTATTGGTCGTCCCTTGCTACTTTTGGTGCTTATGATTTCACTTGTATCAACATAAACACTTTATTAATTTCAAGCTTTATGCATACACACACACACTTTCTATTTTCATTCCCTTAATAATTCAACATTTTCAATTAAGAACAACAAATAAGAGCTAACAATTTACAAATTTCAAGTGATTTAACATAATTGACTCATAACACTATGTAATATCTTAATTATAATTAGAAAGTTGGTTTTATGTGTAGTTTCTTTATTTAGAAATCCAAAACATAAGTTTACAACTTTTATGAAGATGACAAAACCCACTTTTACCATCTATTTGTCTAAATTCACAAATTACAATAGCACAAAAAATTATCTTGCTGATTTCATTTTAAACCCTTCTTCGGTTTTTATCCCATATAATATCACTCCAAATTAAGCAAGGTCAGTTGCATTAAAAAGGTAACATCCTTGTCTATAATGCTTATGATTGAAGTTATCTCAAATCCTATCATCTTAGGTTTTTAATCTTAGTGGAGAAACTGAGAGACAAGCTGTCTAATTTTTTATTTCTAAGTTTAACAAGTATCTATTTATTTCTCATGCATGTTTTCATCATTTTTAGCAACCATAACATATAATACCTTCATATATCATCATTTAACATAATCTTAAACCTATTAACCTCATGAAATCCATTCTTTAAAATGAAAACTCTCTCTACTAACCCATTTTTTTTCATAACCTATATCAAATATCATCATGCCATAATCAAAACACAATTTCATATTCAACTTCATAAACTATAAACCTCTACCAAATACTCTAGCAACTCCACCATTAAAAAAAAAACAATATAAAACAAGTTAGAACAACTTATTATGAGAATTTATTATCTTCTAAAAACAAGAAATTAAAGTTGAAATCCAAAGATGAATCAAGTTTCTTCCACCCTCCTTTTCTTTTCTTATGTTGCCCTTATCAAGGTTGAACCCCTTGGAATTCTTTAATTTTTCCTGTGTAAATCTTCCCCTAACACGTTTTGAATCCTAATCTAACTTTCTTTGGTGTTTTTAGTGTGATTTTTATATAAGTGTTTTAACTCACTCTCTCCTCCCTCTTTTCTCCTCTTAGGGCTAGCCAAATCTAGGAATTTCTTGAGAATTCTTCTCTATTTATAGCTATAATTTTCTTTATTTTCATATTGCCCCCTTTATATTTTTTTATTTGCACATTATGCCCTCATGTTTTCTTAATTTATATATTAACCCCTCATATTTTCTTCTATTTTTACATTGACCCCACCATATCTTTTATTTATATATTGGCCTCATATTTCTCTTATTTATACATTCGTCCCATAAACTCTTTTTATTTTATTTCATCCCTTTCATTAAAACTCTTATTTGACTTAATTAATTTATTCAATATAACCCTTCTACTCATAAATTACATTTGTAATATTTAGCAACTCCAAAACTTTTCATCCAAGACTATACATTAAATTTCGAGCAAAAAGTCTATTTCATTTTGATAAAAAAAAAATTCTCTAAACTTATTTACCACTTTAATTTTTCTATCTCTTCTTTTCATTTAACTATTTCAATTTCATTATAAGGTTTTTATCCGAGGGTTTATACTATTTGTTTTAATTTTCAGTCCTTGAGTTTTGAGAAAGGAGAAAAAAGTCGTTATATAATAAAGGGAGAAAAGAAAAGGTGATCGGTTGGCCACTTTCCAATCATATATTAAGTCGATCTTGGAATCAAGAGGTTTATATTGGTGAGAGAAGTGTTATTGAGATGTTTTTACAATTACATCTTGCCAGAAAACGTAGATTAGAGATTGAGAAATTTTTTTATTCGATTTGATTGTGTTTTTTTTTTTACTAATTGAAAGGTGTTTTGAGGTTGCAAATGAATTTAATGAGGTGCTTGGGATGTTTGAGAATTGAAAGGTAGCCTTTCTTTTTGAATTAGAAAGTGATACATTCATAATGATTATAGCAAACCATTTGAATATGTTTGGTTTAGATTTCTATTTTAACCCCTTATATTTTCTTCTATTTTTACATTGACCCCACCATATCTTTTATTTATATATTGGCCTCATATTTCTCTTATTTATACATTCATCCCATAAAATCTTTTTATTTTATTTCATCCCTTTCATTAAAACTCTTATTTGACTTAATTAATTTATTCAATATAACCCTTCTACTCATAAATTACATTTGTAATATTTAGTAACTCCAAAACTTTTCATCCAAGACTATACATTAAATTTCAAGAAAAAAGTCTATTTCATTTTGATAAAAAAAATAATTTCTCTAAACTTATTTACCACTTTAATTTTTCTATCTCTTCTTTTCATTTAACTATTTCAATTTCAATATAAGGTTTTTATTTGAGGGTTTATACTATTTGTTTTAATTTTCAGTCCTTGAGTTTTGAGAAAGGAGAAAAAAGTTGTTATAAAATGAGGGGAGGGGAGAAAAAGTGATCGGTTTGCCATTTTCCAATCATATATTAAGTCGATCTTGGTATCAAGAGGTTTATATTGGTGAGAGCAGTGTCATTGAGATGTTTTGAAAATTTTATCTTGCAGGAAAAAGTAGATTAGAGATTGAGAATTTTTTTATTCGATTTAATTTTGTATTTTTTTTTACTAATTGAAAGGTGTTTTGAGGTTGCAAATAGATTTAATGGGTTGCTTGGGGTGTTCGAGAATTGAAAGGTAGCCTCTCGTTTTGAATTAAAAAGTGATACATTTATAATGAATTTTTATAGCAAACCATCAGCTTCTTTTTTGATCTTATGTGATAAATTCATTTAATAAGGGACCAATATTTTGATTCTTTCAAATGCATGATTAGTACTTAAAAGTTGATTTTTATCAAGGTTTTATATCATCATATTGCACTTTAAGTATCATTAAATTCCATAACTTAAGCATGTTTTATAATAACAAGTTTGATAACATAAGATAGTTTTAATTTATATAAATGCTCATTTTGAATGCAGACATATCTCACAATTTAAAGGATTGATTGATGTATTTAACTATTGAAAGTGAAAAGACAAAGAGATGGCAAAGCTTAAAGAAGAGATGCTGATTCAATTCAAACTTGAACATCATTCGGTTATTGGATCATAACTAGAGCTGTAGAGCATGGATTTAGATCTGGTTTATATGGATGAAAAGCTAAGACACAGGCCTAAAACTTTCATGAAGAGTCTAAGATTCAAAATTGTCGTTTTCAAGTTCAAATTGTAGCAACAAAAGAGAAGTCAGAATCTGTCCTGCAACCCAGACACTGTTCAGTGTTCAGCCCATATCTCGAGTTTTAGAAGTCTAAATGAGCTCATTCTTATTTTGTTGGAAGGCTGAGACAAATTCCCAGAACTTTCATGAAGATCATCTGTTCCAATTCTGACATTAGCAGTGACGTTTTGTTCAGACAAGAAGATAATGGTTGTCATCAAGTCAAGAGGTGGCCACTCACTCAATAATTAGTCATCAAATCAATAGTTTTGAATTTTAGCCTATAAAAAGAGGCATTTTCCATACATTTAGACATCTTGGTTTTCATATCAAGATCATATTCTTGCTTTCTTTCTTTATATTTTTGTAATGTTTAAGCTTTACTTTCATTAATATCTTGTCTATGCTTTCATCATAACTATGTTCTTTTCTAGTTTATTTATGTTTCTCTTCTTCACAATGTGTAGCTAAGTTTATTATGTTGGTGAAAAGGTTTCACTAATAGGTATAATATAAACTCAACATGGACTTCAATGTTTATATCCAAGAAAGTTTATTATTAACATGTCTTATCTTTTTATCTTACTAATTCTTAATACCTTACTTGTTAAATGATTAATCTAGATTTGCGTTATACAACCCTTGGTACAACAAATACTTGGCACTTTCATAGCCTACTATATGGTATAACTGACACCTGTGATATGAAAGGAATTTGATTTGTTGTTAACATAAGTTAACATCATGAATTCCTGACAATATTTAAAAGTATAGTGTTACTAAAATAAAATAATTAATATGATCATGTTAAAATTTTATAATGAACTATTAAGGATAAATCATCCAATTGGAACTTCTTTTGTGTGTAGTTTTTAGTTGATTAATAAAAAGACTTTATACTATACTTATTTGTAATACTATTAGTGGATCCTCTAACTTTGACAATTGTTTTTATCTTTGATTAATACTCACATCAATATCACATCTTAAAAGTTCTCTTCAACTCCTTTTCATTTGTTGTTTATAATTTTATATAGTTCACCTCCTTGTGATTCGATCCCGGTCTTGCCTAGTTATTTCTTACTTTGACACTCCTACACTTGGGATAAAAAAATAATCTTTTGATCGTATCAATGCACATATGTTAAAAAATGTTTGCATTACGATGCTTATGCATGAATTGAATCGATCCATGACTTCCATCTTTTCGATCCGAAGCAAGATTTCTGATTGTGATGATTATTATAGAGAGATATTTTACCAATTTCTTATCATAGTTGAATTCTTAACACATTAGGTAAAGGGAAAGTGAGTCGTGGCTTTTTCATTGCATATAATAAAATAGTTAATACATTTGGACAATCAAACTTTAGACAACCACAAAAAAAACCCCTACACATCACTACTATTAGAGGGCATTACCTCTATTAAGTATATTTCTAATAATTGCTCTCGGTGCTTCATAGCATCATTCCCAACCTAGGTAGCTTGTTGTTGCAATCTCTCAGCTTAATGGACTGCTTGCTCAACTTACCTTGTCATTTGTCTTATCTTGTCATGGAATAAAGTGTTATCAATGATTATAACACCATTACTAGACGGAGGTGTGCTTATTAAGATCCACCCCTCATCAAGAGTTGAAGACTTACCTAAAAAGATGAAAGCAATGGGTTGCCTTTTAATTCCTTGCTGATTACCAACTAGATTCCTAGCTTCTATTCGATCTCTAAATGACCAAGAATCCCTTCCTTCCTCCCTTCCTTCCTTGAAACCTTCTTTCTCTCTTTCTCTCCCCTTTTATTCCAAAAGCCTCAAGATTTTGATCTTCATTTTCTTTTCTTTTCTGTATTTTTCTTTCATTTTTTTCTCCTCTCTTTGTATTCTGCCCTTTCTTTCCTTCTTATAGCATTTCAAAGGCCAGAGGTTACCCAAACCACCTTCCCCTTAGTGGTATTCTAAAACTAACATGTAGAGGATTCATCTCTCTCATTCTGTTGGAGATTTTTTTTCCTCTTTTCTCTCATTTTTCCATGTTTCTAGGTCCCTAACAACATTTGGGAGCTTTTAGAAAGAGTTGGGAAAAAGGGGTTGAAACGGGTCCACAAATTGCTAACTGGGGGTGCCTCTTTCTCAATTTAATTGTGGTAGATAAGAAGTTATTGGGACAAAATAAGCTATGAACATTGTAGATGAGATGTTTTTCTTCAACTAAAACCAAACCAAACTCCATTTGGAGACTTATTGCTCTTTTGCCATTGATTCAAAGTTAGATGAAAAACTATCAAGATTTCTGAATTAGTCAAAGTTGAGGGCTTCCACGTGGTAGGTAGGGTATAAATGTCGAACAAGGGTGGTACCAGGATGAATAGGGGAAACTCCCCTGTTGATCGATGGTGGTTGGAGCCTAGGAGGTGGTCGGAGTTGTCACATTCATTTGTCTAAAAGTGCCTATTCGATTAACCAAAACTGAAGAAGAAGAGAACACAGTATTCTGAATGATGTTGTTTTGGCTAAACCCTATAAATTAGGGTTTTTAAATTTGAGATCTGGTAAACGTCAAACTAGGTCTTTGTTGTTTCAATTTCATTACCTGTGCCACAATTGGTTTTTAAACTTCTTAATTTATGCAATCATGCCCCTGAAAATTTTTAATTACCTCTTTTGATTCGAGCATCTTTTTCAAATTATTTCTTGGTTTCTAATTTGTTCAATTTGATCCATAAATGCTAAAATTTAAAATTCTTTCAAATTAGCCCTTGCTTTGATCAATTTTAGTCCTAGAAGTGACGCACGTTTTACAAATTAGTCATTGGCCATGAAATCTTTGATTTTAACCCTCCATCAGCCTTTAAACTTTTAATTTCTTTTAATTGCACCAATTTGGTTTCTTAAAGTTTTAATTGAGTCCTTTTCTTTTAATCTATGTGAATTGACCCGAATTAAGCCTCAAAAACTATTGATGAGCTATGATGGCTTGTGTTCGCTAGGTTTGTGATTAATGGTTGTAAATGGCATAGAAGGGAAGATAAAGGATATTGTGGGTTGTGGCTTAGGTTGAGATGGGTCTTGATTGGGGTCTTCTCATGGTAGAGAGAGAGATTGTCATTTTTGGTGATGAGAGAAAAATGAAAAAGGTTACTAATCTTCAGTTGGTAAAGGTCATAATGTTGATTATGGTGGTTGTGTGTGGTCTTTTGAGAGGGGCCATCATTTTAGTAGGTAATAATAGAAATGGGTAAAGGTTGGGAGTTTAGTTCATGAGTGTGCTTGTGTTAATCTCAAGTTTAGGGGTTGTGTGAAGGTGAGCTGGTGGCAATATGGTCATCGTTGATTAGTTATCAATAATGAGGGAAATGATGGGTAGATGGCTTTGAAACAGTCATGAGAGCTGATTTATAGTGGTCCATGGTTGTTGCGGGAGGGTTGCTTACGAGAGAGAGACTGTGAGTTCTCATTTTTGTTTTTGGAGGGTAGAGGTTATTTTTTTTGTTTTCTCAATAGAGAGAGAAGGTGCTTTTTTTTTATTTGTTTGCTTTTGGTGATTTTTAGGAGAGAGAGTGTTTGATGAAAATCTAATTGTATATGGTCCTTTTTTTGTGTGGCTAATGCTTTAAGTAATTTTTTTTTTTTTTTGCATAATCACTTATTTATACTGCTGAAAAATAATCTTTTCATATTTAATCTCTAAAATTTTCCACACTCATCTACTATTTTCTTAATTTCCCTAAAAACTTCTACCACCTTCTAGCTTCTAATTTTTTAAAACTCCCTCTCTCTCTCTCTCTCTCTCTCTCTCTCTTAAAAAACAACATTATGCAATTCTTTTTTTTTTTTTATGTAAACTACTCATTACTTTTTCAATTACATTTTAATCACTATGAAAATTTCCTTTTTGTTTAATTGCTTTTTATCTTTTTATTTTTTGAAAGATTTATCAATACAAGAATAATAAGTGAAATGGTTGAGAATTACAAAATGACCAGAAATTGATCAAATTGTGTTGAAAACATATTTGTTTGAGAATTTTGTTAAATTTTTGGAAAAGTTTTGAAAAAATAATTAAATTTTGGGTTATAAAAGTGACATAGTAGCTCTCGCATTTTATTTATTTTTCTTACTTGCTAGGAATTTTTTTTTTTTAGTTTATACCTTTTCATTCTTTTCAATATTTTGATTTTTTTTCTCTACACTCTCACGCATCATTTTTCTATTCTATTCTCTTTTCACTTGTAAATGATTTTAATTTTTCTTTTTCTCTCTATATTTTTTTCATGCTTGCTGTTGATTACCTTAAATAAAGAAAAATAGAGAAATTTCGAGAAAATCTCAAATAGTTCGTGAAATGGCTATATTTTGAAAATTCTGAGAATTTTAATGAAAAATGTATTTATTTTTCAGAATTTTTAAGTTTTATTTTTCTAATTTGGGGGTGAAAAATAAATGATGACGACATACTCTATTACATATAGCATATAAACAAAGAATAGGATTTGTTTTTTAAAAAAATTATTATTATTATTATTATTATTCATTGGGATGCCTGTTAGACTTTAGGCTAGACAATGGAGGATAATCATTTTCTATTATATAATAATGTTCAAATAAGCTTGATCAGGATTTATTAACAAAATGATAATATTTGTTTTTAATGAATAGGTAGATGAGTAACGAGGAATTATATATCATTAAATGATATTTGACTCAATCACAACCATTAGTCTCATCTCTAATTAATGCTTTTATATATATATATAAAACTTTAAGAACCTCACTTTTTCTTACAACTGAACTTCAATTTATAAAAATTCTTGTAATATTTTCATCTAACTCTTTTTTTCATTAATTAGAGATGAGACTTTCTCATCAACGGTAGCCCTTTTATCTTTTTTGTTCTTTAAGATGTTAACAACTCAATTCTAGATTTGTGTCTGAATTTCTTACTTGGCCATGAAGTTTAGTCCTTGGAATAGGGCTTAGGTGTGTGTACCTTTATTGGATTATGGTGAGGGTGGTTTCTTATTTGTTGAGAGAAATTGACAATTTTTTATGGTTGAAATTTTGCATCACTGAGTCTTTGAACTGCAGTTTGTTTTTCATATATTGTTTGTTTTCGTAATTACTTCTGTGTTTGAAGCAAATCATAGAAAATATATATATGTAGTTAAAGATAAAATATTATTTATTGTTTGTGAATCCGAGTTATTTCTACATTGAAAATATAGGTGAATTAAAAGCAACTTGAAGCTGCTTGACGGGAAGTGCATAGTAAATTTTACTCTGCACTTCCTGTGAACAATCTTCACTATTCATGGTTGGACCGGGTCCGGTCCGAACCTAAATATATTGGACCGGGTTCAACACAGTAAAAAAATCCAATTTTTTTTATTTTTAATTATATTTTTTTCAAAAAACTAGTGTTTAACATTATTCAATGACACTATATAAATTAAAAGGAGTTCACATGATGGCGTAGCATTTGTAGAATTTGATCGTAATCCTAATTTATTCCTGATGATATTTTACCTGATTTTGTTGCACGCTCAAAAAATCATGAAAACTATAGTCTTTATCGGATGAATTTCATACGTGATAGAATTGTAGATAGTTTAATGGAAACAATAAAAAAAATTTATATAAAGTATTATTTATTTCAAGATGTAATATTAATAGTTAAATCTACAATATTTAAATTAAAAACCATCAATATTAATATAGATTTTTTTAGTTATTTTATAACCTTAATTTAAAAAGCATTTTTAACCAAACACATTAAACTACTTTTTATTCAGCCTCAATTCTAACCATAGTTTTAACCAAACATATATCAATATCAAACCAACGTCAATTAAAAATATTTTTATAAAATAATTTTTTAAATCACAACTACAAAAATTTCAGAGTACCAAACACACAAAAACATGTATCAGCCTTCGTTGAGAAGTTTCGAGCTTTCAATGAAGAGACTAATTACTGCTTGGAACACCACTCATCATTATTGCAAAGGGATCTCCTCACTTTTTTATGTAACAATTAGCAATTTTCTTCTTAGTTTTTGGTATCATCATGCCATAAAAATAGAAATGTATCTTTTAATATACATCATCAATTGAATCATTATTATTTTTTTGTAAAGAAATGAAGAAATCCTTACCTACAAATGTATTGTCCTAATATCGCCAACAATGTTTTATACAAACATTTCTTGAATTATTATTCATTTGGATAAAAACCATTATTCTACCCTGAAACAATTAATATATCCTTTTTATTACTTTCCATCTATTTTCTATGTTAAAACTCACGTGCAATGTACTTAAAAGAGACTAAAACCTAATTAAAATTATCACTAACCCACCTCACGATGTGACACCCTATCTTTATATTAGTGTAAAAAGCACATAGGACAGAAGAAAAAACTGGGACAATGACGAAGATAGAGAAAACCAAGAGAGAGACTAAAAAGCTGGTAAGTTTTTCTATTGAAATTGGATTCAGGTCATCTACTCCAGGGCTTTCTTTAAGATCAGTTACCGCGTACAGTCTTTTCAGGCCTCGTCGCGCATAATTTAATTTTTTTTTTTTTTATAAATGGCCCTTTAGGTTTTTTTTTTCTTTTATCTTAGAATAATGTTTTTTAAGTAAAATTATTAAAACAATATTTCAAAAACCATTCAACTGCCATTGCTTTCAAATAAAATTGGTAATATTAAAAAAAAATTATGAATAGTTATATATGAATTTAATACATAATTAATTGTTGCTCTGATAAAAATAAAATCTGTTTTGTTTTACTTTTTATTATTAATTTTTTACATAATTTTATAAAACTAATTATTTTTTATTTACCTGAAAATTATCAAGCTTTTCAAGTTTTCAATGATATATTTTTATTTAAAAAATAATGTTTCTGATATAAAATAATCATCAAATATAAAAAAATACATGAATAAAAAGAATTGATCAAAGAGTCACATTTTTTTCTCAATTTAAATTATTGAGAATTTTAACAGATTTATTTTAATTGTCATTGATTATTATTGCTAAGAAAAAGAAAAGTTTTATTCAATTAAAAAAATACATGAATAAAATAAGTATTTTCTAAAACAAATACATATTTTTTTTTATCCGGAATTTAAATCATTACTTTCTTTAACAAATATCTACTTTAATTTCCATACAATTATTTAAATAATAATAATAATAAAAAAAAACTCACTTTTCCACCGAGAATAATGTCCTCTCGTGCAGAATAACGAGCTGCATTTTTTGTAGTCAATTGAAGCAAGCGTAATGGAAGCTGCAAAATCCAGATTATATTCAAATCGGAAAGCTAAAACCATTTTCCATGCATAAGGAAAGCTGAGGCCATTACATTAGATAAGTATCTATAATAATACAATCTAAACGCAAACTCAAAAGCATTTATGAAGAATGAAAGAAAGCGAAAAGAACAGGCTTAATATGCCCACCATAACACAGAAACCAACCAAAAAGATAATGGCAAACCATGGAAACAAGACCATCTACCAAAATCCATCACTAGAATTATATGAATGCTAAATTGGTTTAACGATACCCCTTCAAAGGGTCAGCTGCATTCCCAGATCTTGCATCAGTCCATGCTTTTGCAATCGTTCGTTTCATGTCTTCATCCCCATCATCATACATATTCTGCAATTTGTGTTTTACAAAGATAAGTATCCGAACTAATGTTGGCTTGTTCCTTTCGGTAGTCACAGGTAGTCTATTCTAGAATTATGTTGTACGTAGATAACTAACCTTCATTAAGTCCATTATTCCAGCCATAGGATCTCGTTTCTCATCCAGATTTGGTTTTAGCTGCAAGGTAACGTGAAAAAATTACAACTTTCATCCAAAAATGCATTCAAACAAACCATTATTCTACACAAAAGTCATTACCTTATCGTCCTTGAAATGTATGTCTAACCAGTTCCCCTTTGAAGCTTTAAACAATGTGATGATCACTCTTTTAGGCTTAACCACCACTAAGCATTTCTCTGGTACAATCTCCTTGTTCAGTTTTGGTATAGCACATCGATAGTTCTTTCCTTGGACATCATGGAATTTAACATCAAATGACATTGCCTGGAACTCTGACTCAATCTTTTCTCTCCCGACACCCTCTAGAGAGACATATATCTGTATAAGAAGAAAAGAGAGAAGCAAAATCAAAGCAGAGCAAAACAGAGAACCAGCATTAGAAAGAAACTTAAAAAAGCCAAAAATCCATAACAGACATGACAAAGCTTGAGCTCGCTACATCCTTCTTGTAAGATTTTGTTCAGGAAACGAGTCTGTTACCTTGACTTTATCATTGTCCTGATCCCAACTGAACGATCCAAGCGTAACATAATTAATTGCAAGGGATGAAGGCAGCTTAACCCCAGATAAGATAGGAGTTTGAATAGGAGTAGAAGTTGCATGTGGATCAGAAACATGTTCCTTTGATAACTAATGAGAAGTAAGAAGAAGATTAGTGGCTAAAAGAAGAATGGACAACCCTGAAAAACCTCACCAACCTAGGCTGGTATTGAATAACTGATCACCAAAGATGAACCAACCATAACTTGAAAAAATATAAAAGTTTGCAAAACCAAGTACTATTTCTTTTCAATTAATCAAAATTAAGGGGGGGGGGGGGGGGGGGGGCCCCGTTGGTC
>Ga0325410_1000319_pt1 | contig 48558 bp, 28 predicted proteins | sample PopdelMetagenome_16_FD_206182 | JGI IMG/M metagenome (GOLD analysis project Ga0325410, IMG submission 206182) | Populus deltoides microbial communities from Bellville, Georgia, United States - Xylem-PdIQD-R3 | ecosystem: Host-associated > Plants > Phyllosphere > Stem > Wood/Secondary xylem...
AAGGGTGACAAATCTGATTCTAGCATATTTAGCATGATAATTTTCAGAATTTTATTATTTTTATTATTTTCTTCTTAGTTTTTGGGTTATTATTACTTATTTGGGTCAATTGTAAGTGGGCTTCATATAAGTCCACCTAAGGGGGGTCCATTAGGGTTTTCTTAAGTCTAGAGTCAATATAAATAAAGGCATAACCAAACATGTAAGGTTACGCAATTTTCAGATCAATAAACATCTTGCTGCACTTATTGTATGTTGGTGGGATAATCTCCTTTCTTTGGTTCTCTAAAGAACTGAAAATGACTTATCGAAGAACAACTGTCTTCGTGGCGTCATCCTTATACTTCTCGTTCGCGAATCAATATTCATTGGGTGGGGGTCTCCATTTCCAATAGTGCTGGTGCCTAGGTACAAGTTATCTTTGTGTCACACTCCTATCAAACCTAATTTACTTGGCTTTCCGGGAATTGGTGTCTTTGCGTGTGGGTTGCGTGACCACGTGATCACGAGGTCCGCATCACCATGCATGCTCCAACCAAAAACCTTTTTATGAACAGGAAAATTAGTAATAGTTCACATCAAAGTTGCCTTCATTGGCAGTAGAATTTTGATACATTATAAGTCAAAGCCCTATATGACCACAAATATTTCAACTCATCAATCAACTGTCGAAAAAAAATATCTATATTCTGACGTGGACTATTAGGACCGAGTATGATCATAGATAAAAACATGAACTCTGGCCTCATACACATCCCCGATGGAAAATTGTATACCGTGAGTATCACCGGCTAACAATAATAAGGAGCAGAAAATGACCCAAATGGATTGAATCCATCTGTATACAACCCAAGATGCACGTTCCTTGATTCCACTAAAAATTGAGGATGCACACTATTAAAGTGTTTCCAAGCTTCATCATCAGAATGGTACACCATCACTCTATTCATTGCATCATGTAATTGGTGTCATGTCATGTGCTCAGTAGTATTTGGTGACATGAATAATCTATGTGGTCTAGGTGTGATTGAGAAGTATCTAAGTTTTTTATGTGTGACAAGAGTCCTTCCCCTACCAGTTTTGGGTTCATAACCAGAATGCCCACATGTTCTGCACTCGGTTGACTTTGCATTTTTAAAGTAGTACAACATACAAAAGTTTGCACACATGTTAATTTTTTGGTATCCTAGATAGAAGGGTTTTATCATGGACTAACAACATTGAAGTTCTTTTTTAGCCTATTCCTTTTAGGTAAAATGTTTCTCGCTCATTCGATAATTTTGTCATAACCAACCTCATTTAACCTATGATTCGACTTACTGGTGAGCTGACACGATCAAAAGATTAATATCTTATCCCAAGTGCAGGAGTGTCGAAGTAATAAATAACCCGGTAAGACCGGGGTCGAACCACATGGAGGTTAACTGTATAAACTACAAATAAAAAAATAGATAATAACAGAAAATGAGTTAAAGAGAGCTTTGAGATGTGATATTGATATAATGATTAAAAAAGGATAAAATAATTGTTAAGGTTAGAGGATCCACTAATGGTATTTCAAACAAGTATGGTATAAACTCTTTTTATTACTCAACTGGAAACCACACACAAAAGAGGTTCCAATCGGATTATAAATTGTTAACATGATTGCATTAGTTATCTTATTCGAAAAATACTAATACTTGTAAATGTTGTCAGGTATTCATGATTATAACTTATATTAACAACAAATCAAGTTTCTTTTATAGTACAGGTGTCGGTTATACCATACGGTTGGGCTATGAAAGTGACAAGTATTTGTTGTACCAAGGGTTATACAACATAAATCTAGATTAACCATTTAACAAGCAAAGTATTAAAAGTGAACAAGATAACAAATACAAAACATGTTAGTATCAAACATTAAAGTCCATGTTGAGTTTATACTATACTTATTCTTACACCATTAGTGTAACATTTTCACATTGACATAATAAACTTAGCTAAACATAATGAAAAAGAGAAACATAAATAAACAAGATAAGAACATAAATAAGATATAAGTTAACTAAGTAAAGGAAAGGAAATAAAAAGCATAAACAAGAGATTAATATAAACAAAACTTAAGCATTACAAAAATATAAAGAGAGAGAGCAGAAGCAAGATCTTGATCTGAAAACCAAGATGCCTAAATGCATGGCAAATGCTTCCTTTTATAGGCCAAAATTCGGAACCATTGATTTGATGACTAATTGTTGAATGGGTGGTCACATCTTGACTTGGTGACAATCCTTATCTTCTTGTCTGAACAAAACGTCATTGCAAACATCAAAATTTGAATAGATAATCTTCATGAAAGTTCTAGGAAATTGTCTCTGCTTTCTAAAAAACAAAAATCGGCGCATTTGGACTTCTAGAACTCGAGATATGGGCTGAACACTAAACAGTGTCTAGGTTGTAGGACAAATTCTGACTTCTCCGTTGTTGCTACAATTTAAACTTGAAAAAGATCCTTTTGAATTTTGGAGTCTCATGAAAGTTTTAGGCCTATGTCTTAGCTTTCCATACATATAAACCAGACCTAAATCCAAGTTCTACAGCTCCGGTTATGATCCAATAACCGAATAGTGTTCCAGCTTGGACTGAACCAACATCTCTTTTCTAAGCTTAGCCCTCTCTTTGTCTTCTCAATTTCAGTAGTTAAACTCATCAATCAATCATTTGATTTATGTGATAGGCCTGCATTTAAGATGAACATTTACCATAAATTAAAGGTATCTTATATTATTAGACATGTTATTATAAAACATGCTCTAGTTAAAGAGTTATTGATACTGCAAGTGCAAAATGATGATATAAAACCTTGATAAAAATGCACTTTTAAGTACTAATCATAATCACATGTGCAGCAATCGATAATTTATTATAATTTATGCAACTATCCCATATTGTTTCCTTGGAATCTTTTAAAATATTAAAAACCTAGTTGCGTCTGCATGAGGTTCTTTATCAACTATTGGACGTTGACTAGCATGACCCTGATGCATTCTCATTGCATCAATAACCATATTCCTATAAGGATTATTGTTGTCATTTACAACTCCATGCATGTTTTTTTTTATCAAAATGTAAGTATGCATTAAGATCAAAAGATACCATGTTGGTTAACTAGCAAGTTCATATACATGTACAGAGAAAAAAGGGAAAAAGCTCCCAAAAAGCCAATACTAACAACCAAGCCATAAAACAGTGGCCAATTGTCCAACAAAACAAAGAAAGATAAACAACCTATACACCAACTAAAAAAGAGCACATTTTGCTGCATAATTCATGGTTACAAAAGAAATCAATCCATATATTGGTGTTTAAACTAACCAAAATCGCAGCAGGAAGTAACGAACAAGCAAGCTGAGCATACAGATCTTAAGGCAGATTAACATACAACCATGCAAGGCCAACAAACCTGTGACTAACCTAGCAAAAACTTCAGGAACATTAGAACCATAAAAAACTCCCTCTCGCTCGCATTTCCCAGCCACATCAGTAGAAAACCAAGACTATTTATCTCTAACATCTCTGCCACTACAAAACAACATGGAGGACTAGCAGCAGCAACAAAAGCCCAAACATTCCATCGTAGCAGAAACAGTAGAAGCAAATTGTCTCAGTCTTGTTAAAAAGAAATGGAAGCAACCCCAAATAGGCATCAACATGAGAGAAAATAGGATCCATAGTGGTCGAATAGTCCAGTTGTCAATCCACAACAGAATAAGCCAAATGATTTATTTCATGAAAATATAAAATTATGTAGAAAAGAATTTAGAACTTGCAGAATAAGCAATCGACTGATCTGATAGAGCTGTCAAACACTATTATATTCCTTTCTTCCCTAATTTAATACACAGCCAAAGATAGGGAAACTCTACGTATTCTTGGCTGAAGATCTTTCTTTTTACCATTAAGGCCCCTAATCGCATCGTTCAGAGTAGCCATGCTTTTATTAAGACGAAGCCAAACTTAATCTTACGTTATAGGAGAGAGGTCCAGTCACAAGCCAAGAAAAGATGGTTATATGTCTCCTCATGTTGTCTACAAAACATGCAATGTTTATTTATCAATATGACCCTGAGTCTGTCTTTTGTTTTCAATCTCCCAAGAACAGCTAGCCATAAAATGAGACTATGTCTAAGCATTGACCAATGCTCCTATACCACATTGTGCCATTGGACGGTGGTAGCTTTATATCTAAAGAATTCATAGGCTGTATTAGAGAAGGTCCCCAACGAGTTCTGTCAGCACTGTAACAAGCTGATAGTTTCAGTAATTCCATCACATTCACTTAGCAACTGATCCTTTACAAGGAGAATAGATTTCCAGAGCGGGGAGGAAGTTTGCCAAGTTTCTGAAAACCATGTTGTATGCTGAGGTAAGTAGTAATGATGAATCCATCGAATCCATAGAGAATCTGTTTTAAGATGGATATTCCACAAATGCTTGGCCAGAAAAATTTTATTTCTGGTTTGATATCTAAAAGGCCTAAACCCTCTTCACTCATTGACAGACATACATTTTTACATGCTACCAGAGTAGACTTATTGCTCGTGAGGCTGCCACTCTAGAAGAAATTCCTACGCAGTGAAGTAATCTTACCGATAACAAGGATATGCATGGGAAAGATACTGATCCAAAATTGTACCACTCCATGCAGAATATATCAAATGAGCTTCAGCCGGCCAGCATACAAAAGGTGTTTCTCAAGCCATCTTTGGATGCACGACTCTAACTTATGCAAGAGGGGAAAGTATTGGCTGACCAATAAATCGTGAGGGCTTAATAGCACTCCAAGATATTTAAAGGGGAAACTGCCTTCAGAAAACCCTGTATGTTGTAGAATAGCTTGCTTGGCAACATTTCCAATACCAGCAAAGAAAATGGAAGATTTAGTAGCATTTATAGCTAGCCCTGACATTCTATCAAAAGACAGAATCTACTAAAATAGGGCATCAACTAAGGACATATCCCCACGACATAAGAGAAGAACATCATTTGTAAAGGCAAGGTGACAAATTCCAAGAGAGCTACACTTAGGGTGGAAACGGAAACCAGCTTATTATGCAACCAAGTGAAGCATCCTAGAAAAGTATTCCATACATGTAATAAATAAGTAAGGAGATAATGGATCACCTTGTCTAACACCATATTTTCCTAGAAATAAGCCAAACAAGTCACCATTCACAGCCACAGAAAAGGATGTTGTCTCGACACCATTCATGACTAAGTGAAAGAAGCGAGCTGGAAATCCAAACAACATAAGCAGATTCCTAAGAAAAGGCCACTGTACAGAATCAAAAGCCTTCTTGAAGTCAATCTTGATGATGCATCTAGGAGAGGCCTTCTTTTTTCATACTCCTTAAGAAGTTCCTGCAAGAGATTGATATTATCAACCATGTTTCTCTCACCCAAGAAAGCATTTTGCGTAGGACTAATTATACTCTAAAGAACATTAACAATACGACTAGCAAGGATCTTAGAGATGACTTTATAGATGACATTACAACAAAAGATAGGACAAAAATCAGCATCAGAAGTAACATTAGTTGATTTAGGCACAAGAGCTATGATTGAATGATTCACTTGCTTTAAAAGTTCTCTATAAGTAAAGAAATCTCTAATAACAACACAAAAATCATTTCCAACTACATGCCAAGCTTTTTTTGAAGAAAAGGGAAGAATAGCCATCACGACCTAGTGTCTTGTCATTGTCAATGTTGTAGAGAGCTTCTTTGATAACTGCATTACAGACTAGAGCTAATAGAATGCATGGGAATTATCATCAAGGCAAGGACCATTTAAAGTAGCCTTAACATCTATCAGAATAGTGGCCATTGAAGAACTAAGCAGCGCTTGATAATATTGAACAAGAACTTCCCCCACTTCATCAACAGGTGTAGTAAATATACCATTAGCCCACTGAATAGCTGCTATGTGATTCCTCCTATGTTTCTAGTTCATGAGAGAGTGAAAAAACCAAGAGCTTCTATCACTTTCCTTAAAAAAGTAGTTTTTAGTTTCTGCCCAAAAAACATCTTTTTCGTAGCCTTAAGATTTACAAGATTTAGCCTGAGTTGTTTGCATTAGAAACTGAATGTTATCTTTATCATTTTACAGAAGAGTTTGATGGCAGTCTAACTCAGATTCAGCTCTAGCAACCCTCTCTGAAATGTGGCTAAAATGCAACCTATTAAGCTTATATAATGGCCCCTTCAAAAAGTTTAGCCTCTTACAAAGAATATATATACATGAATCAGAGATATGTGCTGCCCACTTTTTAGAAATAAGCTTTAAGAATCCAGAATGATCATCCTCCATATTAAAGAATTTAAAACTTCTCTTGGCTCGATCCTGTCGAGGACCAATGTAAATAGACGCCATATAGTGATTTGAAAAAGCACCAGGATTGGAGAAATGTACATGAGCCTGCAGAGACAGGCTAGACCAGATAGAATTCACCATAACCCTATCAATTTTACTCCACATAGTACCATTCAACTAGGTGAAGTAACATCCTGAGTAGTTTAAGTCTGTAAGCTCAAGGTTATCACAACATCTTCTAAAATCAGAAACTTCATAACTAGAAACAGAGTCACCATTATGTTTATCTTCCTGGGAGAGGATTGAGTTGAAATCTCCAAGGATCATTCATAAAGAAGCAGGACTCCACCTCCTTAAATCATCCCATAAAACCCTTCTCACAATAATTGTATTGAACCCATATATAAATGTAGCTGCAAAACTATAATGATTCACCAGGCAGGTTATGACACATGAAGACCTTGGTCAGATATGGAAATAAGACCAACATTAATAGTATTAGGCACAAAAAAATAATTCTTGCATTACAAGCAATATCAACATTCGAAAGAAGTTTCCATTGTTTCATTCAAAAATTATACATACGGCAAAGCTTAGAAAACAAAAGCTTAGTTTCTAAAAGACCACATACATCAATACGATATTTCTTTATAAGGCCAAAAACCTTATATTGCTTCAGAGGGTTGTTAAGACCTCTGACATTCTAAAAGTAGATTATCATTACAAGAGGGAAGGGGTAGGAGATTCCCTACCATTGCTTGATGCTCTATTGATGCTACACTTGCCCATATTCCTAGTGACTACTCCTTCCAATGATCCAGCAGGAAATCTGCCTTTTAAGGTTGTTATAGGAACATTTATTACCTTCCTTTTCTTACTGATATGATTTACCAGAGGACCTACACTATCAGACAAGCCCCCGCTGCAAGTCTAGTACCTCTTCTGACTTTTATTTCGGCCCCTGATAGTTTCCTACCCCTCAGCCGCAGCTTCAGCTTGCATCGGATCATCAATAACAATCACCATAGTAGAGGGAGCAACATGGAGATCACCCTAGCACTAGAAGTTGACCCAACCATCCTCTCTACCATAGTATCATAAGGAACATACAGTTCTTCATCTGCATACCAACACAAATATTTCTTCCTGAACCCTTTTTGTAGAAAATATATCGTTACAACACCTAGATTGATAATTTTTTTTATTCTTACACCTGTTGCATGGACATCGAATATTATCTCCATTAATATTTCTCGAATTAGATAGTGCGTACTTAATAAAACTCTGAAACCCATTACAATAATTCATCCTCCGCAACCACTGGCGTTAATCTCGATACATCCATGAATGATCATCCGTTACTTATATCAAACATATTTAAATAATGATGACAACATGTATTAATTAACCACGTTAACTAAATAAATTTGTAAAAATATTGATTTAACTCAATCTTATTCAATCTATTTTAATAGTTCTCTTAATTCATTATCAATTATAAATCTATATAAATTCAAAGTTCTACACATTTACCAAAAATTACAACTCGAAAATAAAATTGACAAAATATAAAACAAACTCATTAAATAAGCCATTATTTTATCACAAAACATCGAAGTAAAAAATTCAACATAAGTTTCATCAATTTACAAACAAATATAATTTTACAAAATCTAAAACAAACTATAACATGTACAAATCATAAATCCTTAGAGTAGAACTGCAATACATGCAATACAAAAATATGAAAAAAAATTAACATTTAAAAATTATAAAAAAAAAATGGTAGATTTGCTTACTTAAGGCAGAGAATCCTCAATAAAAATTGAATCAAAATATGAATACTAACAAACTGAGTGTTGTGCTGGCTGGATTTGTTGTAAGATGTTAAGTTGTGTTGAGATTGAGGGGGGTGGCTATATGTAGAAAAAAATACATAAGGACAAAGGAGAAATAGGGAAAGGGGGAGGAGGGTTGATCGTCAGGTCATAAATTAAATATTATCGATGGATTTACCAATATAATTATTCCGTCGGGCATGCCCTCGAAAATTCTATCGGTAAAATGTGTCACATAACTGTATGATTTGCCTTTTTCAATCATATTATAATATCATCCATAATTCTATTGGTATATACCGAGAGATTATTTTCGTTAGTATATTTATGGATAAATTTTACCATCGGTAAAAGTTACATGGCATCATACTTTTCTGGCTTTTTTATTTTTTCTTTTTCTCACTGCAATTCCATCGGTATATATCAACGAAATGTTTCTATTGGTGTTTACTGAGGGATATAGTGATGGATAATTCCATCTGTAAAATTCATCGCAATCTACCGATGAAAAACATTCTATTGGTGTTTCATTTGTATTTGTCAAATTTCTGCTAGTGTCGACTCATATTTATTTATATTTTTAAAATTTGAAAAAATTACATCCATATCCAATAAAGTTGAGGGAATAATATGTTCTCTCTCACACATAATATTCATAACTTTGTTTATTACTGCTGCAACTATGTTTCTATTTCACAAAAATCACTGAATTCCTTAATCTTAAAAAAAATTAAAAAATGCATGCTAGAGAAAACAAGGCATTGCAGCCTAACAATAATTTGCACTGTTGAGCATAGGCTAAATCCAACACTCCTTTACTTAATTCGTAAACCTCCGGTTAAAATTTTATAGTGTAAGTGAATTATGGTAAATTAAACCTTAGGACAAAATGGGTTAACAAAAAACAAAACTTGAATGGAATAGTGTTGGATAATTAGAAATAAAGTTTTATGATTTAAAACATTTAGATACTGTAAATTTTAAAAATTGATCGAGACAACATGCCTAATTAAATGAAAAAAACATAGTTTAGGCATAATGACATTGTCATAAATAACATGAAATGAAACCATATAAAGTGTTTTGGCTTCTTTTGGAAGCATTGATTACCAGACAAAAGGGACAAAATAGAAGGAGGGAAATTTCATCTTTTTGCTTAAACTTTTCAACCAAACATTAAAAAAAAAACTAAATTAAGTGTTATAAAGGGATATTTTTAGATTCAAACAAGAGATTTCAAAATTTAAAAGAGTGTTTGAGCTTGAAAAGGTGTTTTTGAAAGCTAAAGAAAGGTAGAAGAATGAGTGAAGGAAAATTGAGATTTTCTTGCTAAATTCCTTTTGATTTCTTGAAATTAAAAGGTGAGAAACTTAGTTCAAAAGTTGATTTTAGGTTTTTATAGATTATGATGATTTTTGTATTGTATGGTGCTAAGGAAATTTTAACCTTGAGATAGGTTGTTTAAATTGATTATTGTATGTGTTAAAATATATTGATGTGAATGAAAATGAGCTGAGAAGTGTGTTAATTGAAGAAATTAAAAAGAAAATAATCCGCATACCGTAAGCAATGTTTCGACCAAAGCATGGAAAAAAGGGTTTAAATTCATTTCATTTAATTAACATGAAAATTAGTTTGTATATTGTTCTTTTATATGAAAAATTAGTGGTTAAAGTGCCAAATGTAAAATTAAAGAAGAAAACCACACCCTCTTTTAAAGAGAAGGTTTCAGTCTAAGGTGTGGACATAGGGTTTAAATTTGTTTGATGAAATTGTTATCAAATTGTGTTGTGATTGTATTCATTTGCATGAAAAATAAGTAGGGAATGTATCAATTACATAAAATCAAACAATAATTCATTCCATTCTTTGTTTATATGGTTCAACAAAAGAGATTAAAGAAGAATTGAAATTTTCAAATTGAAATGATCTAGAATTTTACAGTAATTGATGCTACCAAAAGTAAAGGAAAGGTAGGCAAATGACTACATTGTCTAAAAATCAAAAGGGAATTCATTCCCTTATTTTGTTTGGTTTAAAATTTGGAATAAAGACGAATCAAAGTGGTTAAAATTATCATGGAAATTGAATTAAATCATGTTTAAATAAGTGTAAAATGAAAGATTTTGATTGATTTAAATGTGTAAAAGCGAAAGGAACCCTGCGTTCCAATAAGTATAATTCGATCAAAATGATAATAAAAGAGAAAGAATAAAGTATGGTAACCATAACCACGATGGTTGTAGAAATGTGTTTTTCTTTGAAAACATATTTGTTCTTTATTGTTGATCATCAATCAAGAGGATGATTAAGGATAATGTTGCTGGTCATTCAGTCGAGATTTGATAATGTAGGTGTTGTTATCTATTTTTGGGTCCCCATATAAAAAGAGAAAATACAAAAATATCAAAAAATATTATTCGGAAGAAAACAAAAAATATGTGTAGTAATAAGAAGAGGATGTTAGAGTGCCCAGAATACAGTAAAAAATTGGTTGAGGAGGTTTAAAAATACAAAATTGAAATTTGATAGTATATTCTTGACTGATGAGAGCCCTGTTGACAAAGAAAATTCAATTTGAGAAAGAAATGTCCAAAATTAGATGTTTATGAACTCAATTAAATTTTATTGAAGGTTTAATTGAATTTATGGAGGGTTTGATTGCAAGAAAAATTAATTTTTAAATCAATTTGGGTCTTAATTAGATCAAATTAAGGTTCAGGGGTCAAATTATGATTTTTAAGAGTTAATTTGATCAAATCAGGTCTTAATTGCATAAATATTGAAATTTGATGGTCAATTAGGGACTTGATTGAAGAAATCCAAAACCAAGAACCGAAATGGAAAAGGCGCGTAAATAGAAGGGCTGGAATTGATTGAATTTAATTGAGTTTAGAGGCTAAATCGAAGAAATTAAAAGTTTATTAATCAATTGAGGGTCAAATTGTATAAATACAAGACCAAGGACTAAAGTGAAAAGCAGCCAACATCAGGGCCGACATTGGGATTTGGTAGGGATACAATTGAATTGATTTTTAAAATCAAAATTGCAATTGAGAACTTGATTGAACAAATAAAAAATTGAGAACTAATTTAGAAATTTGCATATTTTAGCGTCATTTCCTTTTAAATGTAATGACGTGTTTTGTGCAAAACGACGTCGTTTCATGCGCGCGCGCGCGCACACACACACACACATATATATATATATAAAGCACAAAATAGTGTCATTTTAAAATGTATTGTTTTTCTTTTTCCTTTAGACGTGCAACAGAGGAAGAAGAAGCCTTTTTTTCAAATTTCATTTTCCCGCTCACTCTCTCTATCCCTCCCCTAACACAACCCACACCCTTTCACCTACCCCCATAATGATGAAGGAGAGGAACCTTGCAGCCGCCTTACCCTATACCAAGGCATGGGCAGGGTAGCCACCTTACCCTGCGCCATGGCTGGGGTCAGGTGTCCCTCTCCTCCTGCCCTTTATAAATGCCAGGGGGTAGGGAGGAGCAAGGGTGGAAAAGAAGAGATTTTTTAGTGGAAATAGAGAGAAAGAAGGGAGAAAAGAACGGAAAATAGAAACGAAAAAGAAAAGAAAGAAAAATAAAGGACGACTTTGAGAGAGGGGAGGTGAGAATAGAGATGGTTTTTTAAGTGAGACAAATGAAAAAAACAAAGAGAGGGACGAGATATTGTTTTGAAAAGAGGATGAAAAAATAGAGGAGAAGTTTTTATAGAGAGAGATTTGGAGAACAGGGGATGTTCTAAAAAGATTACAGAGAGAAAAAAAATGAAAAACAATGGGGCACAAAACAGAAACAGAGAGGACAAACAAAGAAGGGGGACGACATTTTTACAAAGGAAGGGGAGATGAAATTTTGACAAAGGGAGTAGACTTTTTTACATAGGGGAATATCAAACAGAGAAGGAAACAGGGGAGACAAAATAGAGAAGGGGGGAAGAACAGAAACTGAAAGAAGAAGAAATATAAAAAAACAAAATAGAGAAGGGGCAAAACCACCGCCCAACAACCTAAAACCAATAACTCCAGCTCTAGCAAGAACGGACGACCGCCGTGAGCCACCACAGGTCAGCTTCCCCCTTCTTATTTTTCCCCTTTTCTCCTTCTGTATGTGCAACCTCCACTGTTCTGCAAGTGAACAGTGGAGAGTGAATTAATTCACTCTTAATTGTTCATGTTGAATGTTAACAATTGAGATTTTTCCACTGTTTACTAGGTCGGACCAGATCCGAGCCAAATGCATTGGGTCGGGTTCGGCCTAGTCCTAAAAATTCGAAAAAATCCTTTCAAAAAATTTGTGATTTTCCCGCGTATTTTTCTATCAATTTTTTTAACATTGATTTGTATTTTTATACCATAAAGATATAAATTCAGTATTAAAATACTCGGTTTCCGTCAAAACATTGCAAAAAATATATTAAAAAATATCTTATTTCTATGCATACGGCCAAATCTCTCAAAGATAAAAAAAAAAAAACAAAACATTATATCATATTTTCATACAACAAAAATTCAAAAATATGTTTTAGCATGTATTTTGGCTTTAATAACCAGTTTATTAAAGTCATGAGAACTAAACCAATATTTCAAAAAATACCAAAAAAAAATTTGTTTTCTTTTAGTATATGTGATCATGAATTTATACGTAAAACGTATCCCTGGTATTAAAAAGGTATTTCTTTTATAGACATTGAAACGGTTAGGTTTTTACCCGATAAGGTAAAGATCTCTTTACCGAAGACTTTTTTTAAACCTTAGACAGATTAACAATTAGAAAACACGACAGGACCTTACTTTTATATCAGACAATTAAACTATGCAGCTTACCTTAGGTAGGGTGCATTTGGGGTGCTCATACCTTCCTTTTAGCAACAAGTCCATGTGCCCGATCTCTAAGACCACTTAGGGTTTCTAGTGATCAAAATGCTAGGTGGCGACTCTCATTCCCTCTTTCCACTGATAAAATACAAGAAATCCTTGTCTCCCTACTTTTCCAGAAACATTCCAAGAGTGGATGTATTTTACCGCGACGCCGCACACATGCGACAACAGGGATTAAATGATTTCAATTGGATTGTTATAAGATGTTAATATATTAAATAAATTTGTGTTACTTTTGGACCCAGGTATGGATCCAAAATTAATGTAATGATGGTAGTGTGATAATCCTGTTTGACAGGGCATATTGTTATGGTCAGACCCTAAGGTGTTGGAGGTACAAGATCAGCACACTATATAGACAATCCTACACTTTGATATATTTAAATTGCTTTGCTTAAATTGTGTTAGTTGTACTTTATTTAGAAATACAATTCATGAACCATAAATAAAAAAGTAATAAGGAGAAAGAAAATATGGAAACTGTGAACTTGATTGGATATCCAAGGAAGTTTGGAAGCTAATGATATCAATGTGATACATTATTGTTAGACATTTACTTGAATAAGAATTTGATTATTTGTTCCAAAATATGAAGACTAATGATGTTAATAAGATTTTAATGACATCGACAATCTACCAAAAGTATAGATAAGAAAATGTTGAGCGTAACTTGATTGGCCTTTCGGGTCGTGAATGCTAATGATGCCAACATGATTATGTTGGCATCAGCCATTAGATGGACTTGATTAGTCATTTCAAGTCATGGAGGCTAATGATGCCAATAAGGTTACATTTGTGTTGACATCATCTGAAAATTTAATTAGTTATCCTTGAAGTGAAAGCTAATGATACCGAAAAAAATGGTATTGATATATCCTTGATTTGTTATCATTAAGATGATGATTAATGATATCGATTTGGAATCGATATCGGTAATGATTTGGTTGACCCAGATTATGGGTGATAAAGGACATTAAGGTGTCTAATATTGAAAATTACATTTGCGTATAAGATGTAATAAAAAGAAAAGGATATATATAAAAGGCATGAAGATTCAAGCCCACCTTCCCACTTAAGAACACTTGGTTATGAGCATTTTGGGTGATAGAAAATAAAAGAAAAGGGTGGGTTTCAAGTTTTGAGGCTTTAGATAAAAGGATTATTTAATAACAATTAATACATCACCAAAACTAATTTGTAATCAACATTACTTTAAAGGCAAGTATGCTTAAAAAAAACTATAAATTGTGCCACTGCTATCAATCAACAATTCATCCACGTAAAAAAATATCTCTTCATAGTCAAAGCCCGAAAAATAATCAACGGTTCAACAAATAATTGAATATCAATAAAGGAACTATGACTAAGGCTAAAAAAAGAAAAGAAAAGAGAAAATAATGAACCTATAATAGAAAAACTACAAAAATAAAATAAATATCCCCAACATGGAAAGCCCAAGAGAAGCAGTAACATGTTGGAGTATAGAAATCCAAGTAAACAAGAATTAAAATGACAACATATCAAACTAAGGTCGACAAAAAGACAAACTACACTAGAACAATAGAAAAACATCACAAACCTGCTGAGAACCAATTAGCTTAATAACACAAATGAGAAATCAATTGCTCAGATGCAAGCAAACGTCCAATCTCACCCAGTAAACATCAATTTTTCCAATGTTGCAAGAGCACAGGCCCATCTAAGTGGGTAGTGCATTAAATGTATTATCATTATTATGAGCCATCTTTTCCAAGCCAAAATCTATAATCGAATGAAAATGAATACATCCATAACAACAATAAATGATACTTTTAATCCCAAAGTCATTAGAAAATCCTAGAAACATTGCTTTAAAGGAGTTTGAACATACCAAAAGAAAACCCAAGCAAAACCAACCCAGCTCACCCAAATCCCATAAGAAAACTGAGAGAGATAGGTGTAAATGACTCTTTTTAGTCAAAACAAACCAATTGCAACCATAAGAATCTTCACCAGCTAAAGCTTAGAGAAGAGAAAGCAAGTCCCAACCAAAACCCTCCAAAATCAAATCACATTGCAGCCAAGAGAGAATCGGCTTATGTCCTAGAAAGTGAAGAGGTATAAAGACCTATTATATAAGTCTATAGTTTATTGAATCTTGATACATAATACCCACATAATAAGAAGGTGTTTGGTGTTGCGGTCACGGGTAAGGTTGTGTTAAAACATTAAAATCTGGTGTTTGGTTACTCATAACCCTTTTTTTTATGTGGGTCCCACCAGAAACAGAGATTGAACCTTAATTTTTGAAAAGTAACCCACACCTATTTTACCTCTCTCTCACCTCTCCACCAACAACTTGAAGATCTCTCTTTCACCTCTTAAAAGAAAAAAAAGCCATAAAATTATGGATAAATGAACTATTGGAAAAAATTTCCAAAACAACCCTTAGCAAATCTGAAAATCTTGCCTTACCACCATTGTTAACCACTGTTTGAGATTTATCATCTTATTCCAAAAAAAATTTAGCCTTGTTATTCCCCTTCATTCTTTTCTCTCCTTTTGATATTTTTTCTTGCTTGCCTCCTTCTATTTCTTTGAGATTACCTTGCCAGATTCATTCTACAAAAGGTAATTTTCAGTGATCATGTAAACTCATTCATCAAAAAAATAAGCATTGTAATGATATTTTTTATAAATTCAAATTTGATATCCCCGCACCCCCTTCTTCATTTTTCTTCAAATCAAATCAAATTTAACTTATATTTGCATATGATGTTTCTGATATTGCTTTTTTTTTTCTTTTGCATAAATAAACAATAGATTTGTATTGGGGAAACTCAAACACTAACAAGTAAAGGTGTTGGTAAACCTGTTCTCTCATAACAAACACTGACTATGAGTTTCTTTCTTATCTCCATCCAAAACTTTGTTTTAATTAACTATAAATTGTAATTTTTATGATGCTTAATTAATTTATGTTTCTTTAGTCATCTATATCTTCCTTAAACAAACTACAACACTTGCATGTAACCAAAATATATTGTTTACCACTACCTTTTACAATTGATATTCAAATTTGTTCTTGAAGGTGGGTAAGTTTTTTTAAAAAAAATTCTCTTTTTCATTAACTCATGTTTGATGGACTTTTGTATGTTTGGTCAGTTTATTAACATTGATTTTGTTTGCTCTAAAATGGGTTTGTTTTTTTTTTTTTTTGCTTAATACTTGGATTTAGCTGCTGCTTTTTATTATTTTTTTATATAGCTAAAAGGAATTGGAATATTTTATTTTGTATGAATTGAATTAGGGTGTTGTATAATTGATGAAGTTTTGATTTTTTTTCAAAAAAAAGAGTAAATAATCATTTTGTTTATAAGAGACGAAGTCTTGAATTGTGTATTGGGTTTCATTTATAAAAAGCAGTGTTTGGTGTAACTGGGTAACCTGGTTAGGATTGAATTAAATGAGGGAGAGTTGCAAGAAATTTAAGCATTTCTCTTGAAAAAGAAAGTCTAATGCCCCCATCCTTTTTGAAATTTAGACCTTGGTCTGTATTATATTACTTTGTTGTTAGCCCTTTTATAAGTCGTTTATGTTTTTAGTTTGCACTTTAAAAGGGGAAAACATAGCACTGTAAAAGGCATTCGATGGTAAAAGCAAGCATGTGACGTGCCTTTATTCATCCTTATACTTATCTCTCACAACTTGATGTTTTTGTTTTGTTTTTTCATACAAATTATTAAAACTACATTGCATTAACACCTCATGCTTTTAGTTTTCCTTAAAGAAGGGTTCTTAACACAGTCTATTTTTTTTATAATATTGATTTTTGAAGGGTTTTTTTTCTTTTCTTTTTAATAATAAAGAGTACTATTTTATTCTCACTTCTACTAATGATTTTTGATGAACTATAAGGGTTTTATTAGATAAGATCTCAACACTTTTCTCAATAACTTGCTACTCTCTCATCTTCTAAATTGATAAAGTTGTTTTGGACAGTGCTCTTTCTTGACTCTTTAATTGTTATTCTAAATAGTTTTTATTGTTGTTTTAGGTCTCTTAGTTTTCCTCATTTTCTTTCCATTCTTATCAATCTCTTCCTTTCGAATTTTTTTTATTCTACAGCTTAGTTTAACACTTTTTAATGATTTGATTTTGTTGAATAATTTAAAACATTATATTTCAGCAATTATTTAAATTATTAGGGTATCTAAATTATATATGACAGTGTTACTTTCAATTACTTTCCAGTATCCATTTCAGCTAACTATAATTGGAGATGAGCAATATAAATGCTTATATTCATCATATGTTGTCTGATATAGGTTTTGAAGTTACTTGCTAAAATTATGCATGTTAAATTTGGTTATTAATTCGTGCAAAGACTTTCAAAGCTAGCACTAGTTAAGATTGGAAAATTATGATAACAATAACATTTTTTTATCATGGTCTTGAAATTGATGTTGCCTTGTCAATTATTTAATAACTAAAGTGTTCCACAACATGCATTTTATATTATTCAGTTTGTCTTATTATTTATAATAAGTATTCAATGTTTGTATTAATGCTAAATTTTGCATATAAACATGATATCATTGGTTGTTTCCTTTGTTAGATGTTTTAAAAGATACAATGGAAGGTTTTGAATCTATGGATAAGGTTGCTTGGACAAAGCAAATGTTGCATAAATGTTATGCATTAAGGCAATTGACATGGGAATGAGACCTAATACTCATTTCAATAAAACGGGTTGGAAATTTTTTATAACATCATTTAAAGAACAAACCGGACATGCATTCACCAAAACACAATTGAAAAACAAATGGGATCGATGCAAAAAGAATTGGAGGATATGGACAAAGCTTATTTCTAAAACTGGTGTGAGCTGAAGTAGTGAATTAGAAACAACATGGGCTAGTGATGAGTGGTAGGAAATGAAAATTCAGGTTATTTTTCATGATCTTAACTATTTCATTTGTTGTTGTCATGTTTCTTAAATTTCTATACTATTTAATATTGCATTAATTATGTGTAATTCTTTTATGTAAGAAATAAAAGAAGCAAAAAAATTCAAAAATATTGGTATTGAGTCGTCTTTGAAATTCAAATTTGACCGAATATACTCCAACATTGTTACTACTGAAGAGTATATATGGGCACCATCATCAAGAGTTTTTAGTGGCCATAATGGTGTTGATGCTAGCATTAGCGATGCCAACATTGATAAGGATTATTTAAAAGAAGGAAACAGTGATTCAGATGAGATATGATTCCAAATTTCAAGAATGACATTTCTCAAATAGTTAGTAGAGTTAATATGTTGAACAACAACAATATAAGGAATAGTGACAAGAGAAAAGAAAAAGATCATTCAGAGGTTCGAGCTGAAAAGAAGAAGACTTCTAAAATTGGCTTACAACTATCATCGAGGTGGGATCAGCTTGTTGAGAGCATGTCAACCAAGAGTGATTCCACATCTTTGTATATGGATCGAAAAGGATGTAGTATCTTAGAGGTTATGGATCGAAAAGGATGTAGTATCTGAGTTACACTCAATTCCAGGAGTCACAATTGAAGATGATTTTCATGACTTCGTTAATGAGTATTTGAGTTTAAAAAGGAAGAGAGAAATGTGGTAAAGTATGAAAAATCTTGAAAACAAGTTCAAATGGCTGCAAAGAATGTATACACGGATGCAGTAAATAGGCTTAACTAACATGATATGCCTTTTTTTCTTGATGCATTAATTTATTTATTCTTTTGAAATGTTAGCTCAATTCAATGTGTTATGTTGTTTACACAAGCTTACACTTGCAGAATATTGAGCAGACAATTTTTAAAAGATTAGTTGTCATTTAATGAATCCTTAAAATTGGTCTGAATTATTATTCAACATCTCAACTTGTTAGTTATGGACATTTTTATTTCAGTTGATTATCATTACATTGTTTTTTTATTGAAATGTTATTGAAGTTATGAGCTTGTTATATAAGTTATTTTATTGCAGGGTTGCATGTATTTGTTTGTATTCGAATTGTAATTTAAAAGACTAGCTATTAGTTTTAGACAAATTCATCTTTTATTGATGTTATATTAATGCATTGTTAGGTGAACTTTGTTTAATTAACCTTAAACATGTAATATATTAGTGAGTATGACTATTTTAAAATAAACTTGAAATGAAATAAAGCATCGATTAGTTTGAGGATTAAGTTTTAATTCAACCTAAATTTTCATTTTTATGTATATTGGTTTCAATAACTCAATTTGTATTTTTATTGTGAAATTTGGTGAAAATAATATGATAAATTAGAACATTTTATATTATCAAATACCATAAGAATAAGAAGAAAAGGAAATTAATATTTGGTTGGATGACTCATTCCGGCCGAGGACGGTCAAACAGTGTCTTCGGGATGCAATTGAAATCTCTAATTTCTCTTGGACAAGATTAAGAATTGCTTAGAACATGAGTGGCTAAAACAAACTTATATTTTTATTTTGGTTTTAAGGGAGGAAAAAAACCCGTACAAGAAGTTAAAACTACTGCGAAAAAAAGAAAGAAGGAAAAGGAAAGAATTGGAGCGCAGAAAGGAGGAGGCGAGGAGTGATCCCTTGGAATCTGCGAATCGAATTGGAAAAATATTGGGCGATGGGGGAGTTCGTCGAGCTTGAAGCTCAGGACGGCGTGAGAATGCCGTGGAACGTGCTGCCGGGCACCAAGCAAGAATCGAGCAACTGTGTGGTCCCTGTCTCCGCCATTTACACTCCGATCAAGCCCTTCCCTAACATGCCCGTTCTCCCCTACTCTCCCCTACGCTGCCGCGCCTGCCGCTCCATCCTCAATCCATTCTGCACCGTTGATTTCTCTGCCAAGATCTGGATCTGCCCCTTCTGTTTTCAACGTAACCAGTTCCCTCCTCACTATGCCTCCATCTCGGACGATAACCTCCCCGCCGAGCTATTCTCTCAGTACACTACTATCGAGTTCGAGGACCCTCAGACGATCTCTTCCTCCGCTCCGTCACCGATGATATTCATGTTCGTGGTGGACACGTGTATGATCGAGGAGGAGATGGCTTTCCTCAAGTCGGCCCTGTCTCAGGCCATCGAACTCCTCCATGAGAACTCCCTGGTGGGTCTGATCACATTTGGTACTCTGGTCCACGTTCACGAGCTTGGCTTTGGTGAAATCACCAAGACCTACGTTTTTAAGGGCTCCAAGGATGTCTCCAAGGAGCAGCTTCTCGAGCAGATGGGATTCTTTCTTAAGAAACCCAAGCCCCCTACTGGTGTCATTGCCGGCGCTAAGGATGGTCTCTCTGCCGATAGCATTTCCCGCTTCCTCTTGCCTGCCTCCCAATGCGAATTTACGCTCAATTCCGTACTTTCTCAATTCCTATTTACACTGCATTTTGTGATAATCACAGTATAATCTTCTTATGGAGTTGTTTAATTAATTTGTTAAATTTATTAAATTGAAAAAAAGGTGCTGGAGGAACTGCAGAAAGATCCTTGGCCTGTTCCTCCCGATCAGCGGGCTAGCAGGTGCACCAGCACTGCACTCAGTGTTGCTGCTTGTTTGTTAGGAGCTTGTGTTCCTGGTTCCGGTGCTAGAATCTTGGCTTTCATTGGCGGTCCATCCACTGAAGGACTTGGTGCTGTAAGGACTTTGTTTCCTTTGATTTACTGTTTTATTTATGTAATACCTCACCATGTTTGTTGGTTCAAAATTCTAATTCTAAACTGGACTTCTGCTTGCTTACATGGATCTTACATGATTTCGCTGTGTCTAAACTTGTGTTTCTCAGTTCTAACTCGTACATTACAGTATAGTCAATTACCCAGATACTGCTTTCATGTTTTCTCGTAGTTAGTTATCCCATTTTCCATTGTAATGTTTCTACTTCATCTCTTGTAACTTTTATGAGTATATTCATGCATTACCTTTTCTTATATTGCATCCTCAATTTTTCTGTTCTTTTTATGTCTTTTTTACCGGCATTTATTTTTTATTTATTTCTCATGAATTTCTTCTAGATTGTGTCAAAGAATCTCTCTGAACCAATTCGTTCTCACAAGGACCTCGATAAGGACTCTGCTCCTTATTATCATAAAGCTGTCAAGTTCTACGAGGGACTTGCTAAGCAGCTTGTACATCAAGGCCATGTGCTTGATCTTTTTGCTTGTGCACTTGACCAGGTAATATTCAACTCTTACAACAAGCACTTACTGGTCTAGTGTGTGTGTAACTTTATGAGTACATTGTATCTATATGTATGGATGGAAGAAAGAAGGGGAATTTTACAATCCATATGATGCTATATATGTATCCTTTTTTGTATTCCTTGTGCAAATATCTTGACGAAAGGGCACTCACAAAGTAAGCACAACTTTCTAGTTTACCTTTTTACTGAAACTGTTTGAATGGATTTTGTAGTTTTAGAAATATTTTTTGTTGTTGGAACAAGATGCGGCAACACGGTTATAAGACCCGACCCGGGGGTCAACCCGGTCCAAGGCCTGTGTCTCAGGTTGGGTGGGTTGACCACGGCTCAACCCGAGCTTTAAATTTAAAAAAAAACCGTGAAACAACATCATTTCATTTTTTTAATGGTTTTTTGGTAAAAACCCAAAATGACTTTGTTTTGGTAAAACAACCAGGTTTTTCTACTAACTTGGCCCAGGCCAAGCCCTAGGTCGGCGGGTCACTAGGTTGACCTGCTAGGCTGAGCCGAGTCTTATAACATGGTGCTGTAGAGCTATATTGCATGTCAAAAAACTTAAGGTCAACAACGGGGCCATAAGCTTTCTTGTGTCAAATACATAAATAACTTTGTATACTGTAGTTGCTCCATGGTTGATTACTTATTCACTAGACATCTATTAATTGAGCTCTTTGCTATCCATCTTTTTTGGTCTGACTTGTCTGGATAGCTTGGCAGTCATAATGCTTTCTTTGTCACTCTCCCTTTGGGCTCTCTAATTATTTTTGTTCTTAGCCATTTGGGGAACAGAGTCAGTATGATATTGCGACTTTTTTGGTCCCTACACACATTTGATATGCTGCCTTCTGATTTTTAAATATTTATTCTCATCATAATCATTGTTATAGTTGCAACTTTCTTGAATGCTATATGGATTGAAAATCATGATGCGCTTCTTTTGCTTGTCTGTCTTCCTAGGTGGGAGTTGCTGAGCTTAAAGTTGCCGTTGAAAAAACTGGTGGGCTTGTTGTGCTTGCAGAAAGCTTTGGCCATTCAGTCTTTAAGGATTCTCTCAGACGTATTTTCCAGTCGGGTGACCATGATCTTGGACTATCATCAAAGTGAGATTTCTTCAATCTCCTTTTATGTTTATCTATGGAGTTTCACATTATCATTTTTGAGATTTCTTAAACTCTGCAATTCTCCTGTCACTTGCCAAACTTTTGGCTTTACTTTAAAGCAACTATAAATCTGGTCGTTGTGAGTATGGCCTTGTGCATGTGCTTGCTGTGTTATTGTTGCTGTATGTGATTTTTATTTTTTAGTCTGACTTAATTTTACGGAGATCAAGCAATTAGATTCACATTAGCTGGTGCAAGTAATCAAACCGTTTGACAAAGCATAAGCACTGGATTTTGAAGAAAAATGAACTCCTACATGTTTGCAAGTTCTTAACTGGATAATACATTTCTAAGCTTGTTTAAGTTACTGAGTTTTCATTGCCATAACCTTGATAACAATCAATCTTATCCACCATGGGCAACGAGCTCAAAAACACAAATTAAACGACAAAATATTATTATGATGCAGCCAAAGCCAAGGATGTTCCTGAATTCCTTGTTTTGATATTTAATTCTGTATATTCTTTTTTTTTCTTTTCTTTTGTTCTTTCATTGTTTGGTAACATACCTTACTTGGGAATCTTTTTACAATTTAGGAAACTACAGTACTCCTTAATTATGAGTTTTCTATTAGTTGTAGTTTCCTTTTCGTATTCAGTTTTTGATTTGCTTCTTGGTTTAAGGCAACAAGGGCTTATGTTGCCTTAAAATGTAGAATTATTCTATGTAATTGTAAGGATTCTGAATAACAGTTTTGGCCTTGCCCATCCTCTCTTCTTTTTTCTCTAAGCACTATTTTTCTTCTTTGTCTTCCTTTTCTTCCTTTTTTTCTTGTTTCAGTAATTGGTTACTATTCCTAACGCAATGAAACCCCTAATTTATTCCTAGAATTCCTAATTCTCAATTCTCAGAACCTAGGTCACCATGACTTCTTTGTGGGACGGTAATCCAAAGTTGTCCTACATCATAACACTGAACCCACAATGCAATTATACATGAAAAATTGAGTTAGCTGTGAATATAGCATACTCTAGTGTCATGATTTGTAGTGGTAACAGTAGCATGGACATTAATAAACTGGTGAAACTCACCCTTATATTCTGAACAAAATAGGAAATAACTTTAGTTTTAGTATTCCTTTATGCAAATAAAACCAAAAGGTAATAAAACCATAGTTTTCTTGGGCATGAGTGGCCAAGAAAACAGCCTAGGTTTGAATTTAAGGAGAAACAAGAGTGTTCATGACTTTATTGGGGTGACTGAATTTTCAGCTTGGAGGAAATTCTGCAGTGGCGACATGCATTTTGTTAGTGTTGATTTGATGATTGAAGTAGTGAACAACTAGGGAAATATGTGTGGGGTTTAGTCTAAGCCCAAGGATATATGTTCAGTTATGGATGAAATAAATCAACTTGTAACTGAAAACTCATTTGTCAATCTTCTAATAATTTGTGAATCCAATCCGTAAGGATTAGAAACTAACTAATTAGGAAAAAAATGGTTTAGTGACATACCTAGGGTTTGTGGTGATGCGGTACAGATTAGGGGCTGTTCTGAATCTAAGTTTCAAGGGCTGTTTAGGCTGTGTTGATGTAGATTTCTTGTGGATTATGAGGAAGCATGTGGATGGATTTCTAGGAGTCACACCTAGAGGATAGCAAAACCTAAGATTCACTCCTAGGGTTCTTATGAGTAACACCCAAGGCAGATTGAGTCACTTAATCAAAAGAAAATTGCTGAAATTTTATTCATAAACTTCAATTAATAATATTGAAAGACTACATGCTTATTTATAGAGTTTTAGTAGTCCAAATCCTTAAAGGATTTAGATTCCTACATAAGAAAATACTAGGTCTATGTAGAACAGGAAAAACCTAATAAAGCTAATTCCTCCTAGTACTAATCAAGTTGTAACTACTATAAGTTACAGCTTGGTCCCACTAAAACAGATGCCATATCATTAAATAATTAAGCCACATCATTAAAAAAACGCTGTCTCTCTCGCCCTTCAACAAACTCTTTCTCTCCATCTCTAGCTTGGTCCCTTTCTTTCCACCCTTCTCTGTTTCAACAAACCCTTTCTGTTGATTTAAGAATGGTACGCATGTTTTGATTTGATGCACAAATAGTAGAAAGAAGGAATATCAATCAATAAATTAGTATAAAGTACAAAAACTTTGACAAAGAAAAATGAGTTTTGTTTAGTTTAGCATTTTGTTTGGTATAAAGTATGAACCAAGAATTGAAATCAAAGCTATAAACTTTTTAGGGTTTTCTTGTTGATTAATAAAAGGAGTGAATTAGGAGTTGGATTTGCAAAGGTAAAGGGAGAGTTACAATCAAAACTTTTTATCTTTTCTGATTTTTTTTGTTAGTTTTTTTAATCTCTTAATCAAGCATAATTAAATAACTTGATAATTTGTTTTAGTGAAGTAAAATTCAGATTCTAATGGGCATAAAGGAAGTTTGTGTTGTTTTTTTTCCTTCCCTTTCTCTCTTTTTTGAAAGAGATGGAGAGAAAGAGTCTGCAGAAAGAGGGAGAGAAAGAGTATGCTGAGAGAGAGTGTGTTTTTTTTTTTTTTAAATTCTTTTTTTTATGAAGTGACATTATTTTCAATTATTTAATGATGGTGCATTTGTTATAATGGACCAAGCTACAACTTTTAGGATTTGACTGGCTGCAACTTGAGTACCATAAAATGTCTCCTAATAAAATACTAAATAGAAAATAAAACCTAGACTTAGACAAATTTTCTAGAAATTTCAAAAAATACCCTTGTCAAAAAAAGCCACAAGTTCTGCTTCCTTTGTTGTCCGAATCCCATGGTTAGCTAGGATTGGAGAATTATGGATTTCATAAACAAATTAGGGTTAGGGTTTGATGTATGTGGAATTGGGATTGGTTAAGGATGTGTTTTAGAGTGATTTGGGATTTTTACAATTTCTGAGAATAAGAATCCATATCAAGAAGAAATATGAGAGGATTAAGGAGAAAACACTGCTTAAGAGAAAAGAGAAGAGGAAGAAACAAAGCACGATGTTTTAGCCCTTAAACTAAATCAACTACTCATAATTCCTTTATTCAAAGTCCGGGATTGCATAGAACATGCTCATTTTCTATGTGTACGAAAAATGTAGTAGCCTTAATTTAAATAGGAAATAGAAGTCTAAGTAGGAAAACTAAAAACTCCCACTTAATATTCTAGTTCCTAAATAAACCAAGTTTCCTAAATAATATTCCCATGTAACAGAAATTTCTCAACAGTCTAGTCTTACAAATTGTTGAAGAATTAAAAATGAAAATGATGTAATTCATTAACTTCTTTGTCTTTGGCTGCATCACTTACTTATTATGATCGTAAATAAGGAAACCTGACATAAGGTCCATTATAATATAACTGGGGCCCATCCCTACAAAATAAAAATTTACCAAATGCTAAATCTAGTGAAGCATAAATAGAAGACAATGTCCCTCAGACCAAATTGTTTTCTTAGCTGCATGATCTGCATGTCGAACTCTAATCCTAAGTGTTTTTTAGTGTATACTGTATCTAACCAAACAATAGATATTTACCAGGTTGTTCTGTGATGGCATATTTTTGATTACTTGGACTGCAAAACTATATTAAGAAATTATTTTTTTTCACATGCAATGTAGTGGTATATTTGAGGTAAACTGCTCAAAGGATATCAAAGTTCAAGGCATTATTGGTCCTTGTGCATCACTTGAAAAGGTAGAATCCAATGGATCTTTGAGTGGTTTTCCTTTTCTTCTTGGTTTTTTTCAATGTTTACTTGTCCGTGAATTTGTGCAGAAAGGTCCTTTGTGCTCGGACACAGTTGTAGGCCAGGGAAATACAAGTGCATGGAAGATGTGTGGCCTGGACAAAGCTACAACTTTATGTCTAATATTTGAAATTGCAAAGAAGGACAGCCCAGATGCTACTGCTCAACAACCCTCAAGCTATCAATTCTACTTCCAATTTTTGACTTAGTATGCCAAGCTTATGATTTTTTGAGTGGTCAGTTATCTGATATTTTTTTTCTTGGAAAAGATGGATGGACCTCTGACTTATTAATGGTAATTTGCTACAGCTATCAGCACAGTAGTGGTCAAATGAGACTTCGTGTAACAACCCTCTCAAGAAGATGGGTTGCTGGACCTGGAAGTTCTCAGGCAAGTTCTGCTGCCCTCTTGTATGTGAAGCATTGTTGTTCCATCTGTTTTTCTTGGACTAGTTAATCCTATTAGAGCTTAAAACAAGTAGGGATGCTCTTTAATATAATAAAATACAATCTCATTAATAATCAGGGCTCATTTATGAAATAAAAAAGTAACTAGTATATTTCTGGGTGTTTGACTAGAAAGAGGAAAGTCTTGGGTGGCCAAGAATTTTAGACATCAATCTAAGAGACATAATATACTTAACATTCTTACCATGCACATTATTACTAAATTTGTAATTTTTTCATTTGTGTACATGTTGCTTTATTAAAGAGAATATCAATTGTATTTATGAAAAATCTGAGTCCAAGAAGTATATCTGATCTTATACTTCTCATATGTATTGTTTTCCTGCCAGCCGTTCCTATAGAACTGGGATATATGTGGGAGAAGAATAGAAGTGAAGAAATTATGTTATGAACTTATTCATGGATATATCTCAAATCCATGAATAGTAGGAAAACAGGTTGCCTTAACAAAACTGTTGCCTCCTGAGCTATTCTGACCATACCATACCTGTCCCTCTGTCGCAATAAAATAAAATAAAATAATAAAAAAAACTGCATTCAGGTGACATGGGGAAATGAGTTTTCCTATTCTTTTCCTCTGAATATAGTAGTTCTCCTTTTCATATTTGTTACCGGGAGCTCATATTTGTTACCGGGAGCTTGAAATTCCCATACGCTTTTAGTGAATTGCGGTGATACTCTCTCTTTATATATTAGCAACAAAGTGCCATCTTGACTTGATCTAGCAAAGAAAGGTTATCACATGGTATTATAGGAGATTAGTGTGTTGACAGGCAGTATGTCATGCAGAATAAAATACTGTCAAGCTTCTCAACCTATCTGCCTTCTTGCGTGATGAGCTGTTATTATCTTAAATCCATGAACAGTAGGAAAACAGGTTGCCTTAATAAAACTGTGGCCTACTGAGCTATTCTGACCATACCATACCTGTGTCTCTGTCACAAAAAAAAAAAAAAAAACTGCATTCAGGTGACATGGGGAAATGGGTTATCCTAATCTTTTTCTCTGAATATAGTAGTTCTCCTTTTCATATTTGTTACCGGGAGCTTGAAATTTCCATACGTGTTTAATGAATTGCGGTGATACTCTCTCTTTATATATTAGCAACAAAGTGCCATCTTGACTTGATCTATTGATGAAAGGTGATCACATGGTATTATAGGACATTAGTGCGTTGACAGGCAGTATGTCATGCAGAATAAAATACTGTCAAGCTTCTCAATCTTTTGTCCCTAAATATATATTTTAATAACAATATCTCCTGTGATCTTCCAGAACAACATGGGCTTCTCAGTTATGCTATTTTAATATTGTGTGTGAAAATGCTTAAGGATAGAAGGCTGTGCACATGTTATTTCAGGTTACTAAAAGTTTGGTCAGGTAATGGGCGTGTTGACCACCCAAATATATCTATTGGTGCTTTAAATCATATTCAATATTTGGTTTAATGTTTGCTTCTTCCACAAATTAATGGAATAGAAATGCTAGGGGGCTCATTCTTTCATCTAATGAAGGGTATGGATCATTTTTTCCCCTCCCTTTTCTTCTAAGTGATTGTGAATTTTTATTTGTAACTCAATCTATTTTTATATGCTTTAGGACTTGATTGCTGGATTTGACCAAGAAGCAGCTGCTGTAGCTATGGCACGCCTAGTGTCTTTCAAAATGGAAAATGAGGTAACTATAAAATCTTTGATGGCTTTTGAATATTTTTGGATATGAAATAGTGAGACCCAAAGTATGTGCAAGCATTCTTTTTACCATCTATGTTGGTATCTGATTATATTGGATTTGCTCTCACTCTAGTAACTGAGGATTTCTCTTACAAGTTTTAAAGGAGTGTGTAATGATTTATGCTGAGAATTTCTCAGTTTTTTCTTCTAGGATCCCCTTAGCATCAGAAATTTTAAGCTCTCTGTTGTGCAGAAAGACATGCACCACTACATTTAGAAACAAACAGTGATTGATCAAGTCTAGTGAGTGGCTTATGAAACACTAAAATATTAGAATAAGAACCACCCTTTATTTGTTTTTGTAATTGCCACTTATTTGATGGTTTGTGAAGATAAGAATGAGTTAATTGAGAATATGCCACTTCCCAGTTTTAGAGAACCTTCAAACCGTTTTTTTTTTCATGAAGAAGTTATTTTAGCTTCTTCCCTTCTGTTGCTAGCATAATAGAGTGGAACTTTCTTGCTGATTAGTTTCAAAGGGAAAAATATTTTCATGGAAGACTACGTCCCTAGAAACAGATAATGTTTGATTTTCAAGATTAAAAAAATGTTGATTTTCTAGATCAAAAACTTTTCCATCTTTTCTGAGGATGTGGATAAAATAGGAAAATGCATTTTCATGCTCGGGGGTCAAATTTTGAGTGATTGTATGCAAGAGTGCTGACATATAAGATAATTCCAAAAACTCGTGTGCATATGAAGGTTTTGCATGAAAACGAGCTTCTTATGGACTATGTCCAGAAAATAAGGGTGCATGCATGATTAATAATATAAATTGCTGTAACTGCACGCTCCCTCCCTCCCAAAAGGAAGAGGTAAATTGGCTTGAAATCTTAAAGGCATGAGCAACATTTAAAATATGTCAGATGCTTTCACTCCACCACTCCATTTTGTTGTGGAGTGTCAACACAGTTTTGAAAGAACCTTCCATCTTTGAAAATCAGGGTTTCGTTTTTCATGAAATTGTTTTAGCTTTTGTTTTGTTGCTAGCATATTTTAAGGGGTGATAAAAACAGTTGACTGGAAGATACTGATACATGCCAAAGTTATGACAGGCGGAAAAAGGGTCAATTTGTTATATAGGCTTGCCTTATTAAAAGAGTAATATGTATTTGAAATTTTAACCATTCTGCCATTGCATTATTTGATGATACGTGGCAAGCAGGCTGAGTTTGATCCCATAAGATGGCTAGACAAAGCTTTGATACATATTTGTGCTCGATTTGGAGACTATCAGAAGGATAGTCCATCTTCTTTCAGCCTATCTTCTCGGCTTTCAATATTTCCTCAATTTATGTTTCATCTACGACGTTCTCAGTTTGTCCAGGTAATATTATGAATTCAAGGTTTATCTACTAAGCACTTACCCTTAAAAAAATTCACCAGTTAGGTCCATTGAAATCCTCATATGCTCCAGTTAATATTATTCTACAGGTCTTCAACAACAGCCCAGACGAGACAGCATACTTCAGAGTGATATTGAATCGTGAAAATGTTGCCAATTCAGCTGTGATGATACAGCCTTCATTGATATCTTATTCGTTTCATTCAGGACCAGAACCAGCACTTCTTGACGTGGCTGCCATTGCAGCTGATAGAATTCTGCTTCTGGACTCTTATTTCACTGTTGTCATTTTTCATGGGGCAACTATTGCTCAATGGCGGAAAGCTGGGTATCATAATCAACCTGAACATCAGGTACTTTGTTAAGATAACATATAAACCAAATGAAAAAACATGTCTTTTAGTTTAAGTCCAATGTTAGCCCCCTCCATTTTCCTGAAACTGACATATAATCAAGGTCATTCCTAACAGTGAGAGAACCTAAATCCTTGACGTAATTAACATAATCAACTATGTTTGTGAACTTCAGAAAATGAACTTTACTCCCATGACATCAGCATGATGATCACTATCTTGACTAGATCACTGTGATTAGTAAACACTTGCTTTGGTCTCTCAAAGTTTATGAAGTGACATGTAAATGTTTAGTAGCCATTTCCTATGCTGGTTTTTTTTTTTTATAAAAAAATTGCAGTTCCACCTCTTCATATCACATTTTGTTCTGCAATAATTGAGAACCACTAAATTACCTCATGGTTTCTCATCAAAATCAGCTTTGTTTTCTAACTACTGATAGGATAAAGCTTAGTTTGTCAATCTTAGCTCTCTAATGTTAGAGGTGCAAAGCAGCACCGTTAAGCTATAAAAATTGTTCTAGATGACAAACCACCTTACCATACATTCAAACAAGTGCATCAGATATTACCTGCAGATGGTCTCATGATTCATCATGGGTATGTGTATGAAATTAGTTTTTCAACTGAATATATGCAATCCTGGAAAAATATCTTCAGAGTTTGGTTTTCGGTTTGCGATTGCAAAATTTTGTCCTAATGGTTCTGGAATCTTGGTTCATTTTGTCCTAACAACTGAATATATGGTTCTGGAATCTTGTGGAGTGGTGACCCTAATGCTGCTATGGTCTCTCTTTTTTAGCGCCCCCCCCCCTTTTTTTTTACGTGAATTCATTTTTGTCCTTGCAGGCATTTGCCCAGCTGCTGCAAGCTCCTCATGATGATGCAGATGAAATAATCAAGGAAAGGTTTCCAGTTCCTCGCTTAGTCATTTGTGATCAGCATGGTTCACAGGTTAGCAACTTGTAAATGATCATTTTGTTATGGATAACATGAGTTTGATTTTTTTTTTTTTTTGATAAGCAACATCGGTTTGCTCGTATCCTTTGTTCCACTACTAGTTTGTGACTGGAAGTTCAAGTTTTCACCACTATGTACATTCTGTAGAACCACTGTTGTTAAACATGAACTATAGGCACCATGCAGAAGGTTTCTTCGTGGCTAAACACTTTTAAGTTAGCAAGGCACTTCACCTGCTACCAAGGCACCCAAGGCTCTTTACCAAGAGCCTGGTCAATACAGACAAAATGTCTGGGGGAAGAAGATGCCATCATCACTATCATCAGTATCATTCTTGTTATTTATAAAAGATACAGCTTTTATGTAATTGTTTTGTTAGGCCCACAACTGTTTCCTGAAGTAAGCTGAAAAGGGAGAAATATTTGACAAGTAGTGGGACTTTGGCGTACTTTTTTTTTTTTTATGTGTTTGAGAGAGAGTTCAATGTTTGCCAGTCTTATGCTTTACAAGGATAATGTTTCTATCCTTCTAAGAATGGAATAGATGGTGGTAAATTCGTTGCTTGAAACATTTTCTTATCATATACTACATAGTTTTATGTTATTGATAAATTTGATTTTTTGCCTGTTAGTAAACAGAGGTTTCAAACCCATGTAGCATCTGGGGAAACCTTTATCAACAACATTTGACTGACCATTCGAGCTAAATAGGCTAATTAAATTGTCATTGTTAAGATTGTTTCCCCCATTTTTTAAAAGGGCCTTCTTCTGTCGTGTCTTGCAAATAGTGTTATTACACATTTTACATGTTAAAACTACATACATGCTTTTGCGTTTTGCACCTCGTGGCTAGTCTCTAGGGGCTTTTAGTTCCTATTTGCTTCTTGTGCTTGTAGCCAACAATTTGTAGAATCTGAAAACTAACCCCTCAAAACAAACGCATCAGCTTATTGCCAGTTCTACGAACTGTCTTGAACAGAGTTTTTGCCTTGTATCCTTGACCGAATAAAGACAAGCTTGCTGCATATGCTTTACTATAGGGGGGCCTATGCATCCAAATTGAAACTATGTTCATCAATTGCCATGTGTCTTGGTATTAGATGCATGGTTGTTTGGCCTGTTGTAATCAAATTAACTGGTACATGTGTTTAATTTGGTACTGTGTTGCTAACATATGATGTCATTTCAGGCCCGTTTTCTTCTGGCAAAATTGAACCCTTCTGCTACATACAACTCTGATTCTCTTCTTCCCGGTGGAGATGTCTTGTTTACAGATGATGTGAGCTTTGAAGTTTTCTTGGATCATCTTCAAAGACTAGCAGTTCAGTGAGATCATCGTTACTAGCAATTTTGTAAAATTTATCATCTGAGAGTTCTGTACAGTTATTTTAGAATTTATTAGAGGCTCGCTCGATTTCTGATTCAAGATTCTTGCTACACCTTCGATTTGCTAAAACAGCAAATTCCTGTTCAGTTTGACGAATAGACAATGCAACATTATGATAAATTTATTTAGTTGAAGGTGAAAGCTCCGTTCTCAAGCCTAGAGAGACTTGTATCTTCATCCCTATTCAGGTAAAAGGAGGTCATCACACCGAATCATTGGTTTCCTGAGAAATCCACCCATCCATTACAAGAACCTAGAGTTTGAGCACTTCTTTTGCCTTGGTTTCACTGTAACACTTTTTCGAGGATAGGGAAGGGCAAAATAGAGAGCTAAATTGGGAACCCTTTACACTAGCACTTTTCAATAGAGCACGCTTCTAATAGAAAATCAGATAATCAACCAGTTCACGAGTAGGAATCAAATCAAGAAGGGAATTCTTATCAAACAGTTCATGAGCGATTTTTGTAGCTTGAAATTCATGCTCTGACACAGGCATGGACGGCCTGAAGGCTGGTGCTTTGTCGACCTCCAGGTTCTGCATAGTTCGTGTCGCAAGAGTCCCGCGGATCAGCAGTGGTGTTATAATAAAGTTATTATTATACCCGTTTGTTGATCATAGATGCAATCGCCGTTCTTTGGAATATCCTTCAAAATCAAATTGATTTACACATAATCCTATGTTTTGCCATAGTGTCACCCCCACCTCCTCTTCCCGGGACAAACAGAAATCTCATCTCCGAAAATTATGCCATGCCACCGAGTCCAGCAATCCCCCGGTCCACTTCCGATCCCTACCTGTCATGTACATCATCACTATCCAAAGCCGCCCCCCGTCTACCTCCGTCCAACCAATCTGCGTGCTCTAATCACTCCTCCAAGTCGTCCTACTGGCAAGCTTGGAGTAACATCCGCTTCATCCTCCCAGGAAGGAAGAGCACAGATTGGTCATCCAGGCACTCCAACTTAACCGAGGAGAGTCTCGAGGCACATAATAGAAGACAAGAAGCCATTAACATCCTCCATGACAAGAACGCAAAATGCAGTCCCTATTACAAGGGCCTCGTCGATTATTCCCTCATCATCAGCCGCGAGAGACATCATTTGCCAATACCCCCAACCAGTCCCTGCCGTGAAAGCCATGCCACAGCCGTCACTTCCTCTTCTCTTTCAACTTTCATCTTTAAGATGCAAGAGTGGAGTTCTTGCTTTTCGATTTCCTCTAAATCTAACAACGTCAGGTGCAAGGAGAACAATGCCCCGGCTGCAGTAATTGCTAACAGCACTGACAAAATTAAACCTATGAAGCCAAGACCTGCAGCTCCCAGTCATTCTGCCTCCTCCTCTTCTCAACCATCGGGCAGGACGACCTTAGAGAAGGAGACGCGTGACGTTAATGCCTTACGAGTTGTTACTGAAGAGAAGCCATTGAGGGAGAGAGTATCAGAATCAAAACCACCTGCTGCAGCACCATCTCTAACAAATGATGATCATCGTGACATACTGGACTGTCCAGGTACTCATGACGTGATGAATATTGACAGGAAGTTTACGTTGGCAAACAAGTACCAGCCCAAAGCCTTGAAAGATTTCATCTGCAATCGAGATCAAGCCATTAGGATGCAGGGTGTCGTGAGTTTTGTTCTTCTCTCTTTTATTTATTACAAGTGGGAGTGATCAATTTAATTACTAACCAGAGGCGTTTTGAGTCATTACAGCCAAATAATCTGTTCTATATATATAAAATTTACAGATGAGGGACGTTGACTGCAACCATTTCATATTTGAAGGACCTGCAGGCGTTGGAAAGAGAACCATGATAAGGGCCATGCTTCAGGAAGCCTTTGGACAGGAGAGAGTGCAGGTTTTTTTTTTGAGTTTTTAACCTTCATAATTAATATTAATTAGTACACACCAATTGCCCTTCATTCATACACGCACTGCTTAATTCTTTTTTCTTGATTCCTTGATTAATCTTAATTAAACCCACTTACGTGCTCGAACAAACAATTCATTGAATTCTTTATGTTTTTCTTCATGCCTTCACAGGCGAGGGAAGAATGCAAGTCATTCAACTTGAAGGTGGTTAATCTCTCAATTAATATACATATATCTGGTAATTAATTAATAAATTAATTAAAAATAAAAAATGATGATTATGGTGGCCGTGCATGGCATGCAGGGGGAACAGATTGGAAGTATACAGATAAGAGTGAAGGTATCCTCCCAACACGTAGAAGTCAATCTCTCTGATCTCAAAGGCTATGAAAAGCAAGTCATTGTTGAGCTCATCAAGGAAACACATAGTAATCATAATAAGAGGATTATTTCCAACAACCCTATTAATCCCAAGTCAAGACTTGATGACTGCCGAGGTATTTATCTATTTTTATTCCTATGATATATTCAATTAAAAACCAAGATCCCTACTGGTTTTTCTTGAAAAAATAAAAAAAATGACTATATATTTGCAGCAATTATTTTGTACGAGGCAGACATGCTATCTACAGATGCCCTCCTCTATATTAAGTGGGTGCTGGAGAGGTATAAAGGATTCAGTAAATTTTTCTTCTGCTGCAACGATGTCTCAAGGCTTCAACCAATTAGATCACTCTGCACTGTTGTCCAGCTTTTGCCACCTTCAAAAAGAGAGGTGACTATATATTAGCACTGGAATATTAATTACTATATATACTAGCTAGCTAGCTACGATTAATCTCTTTCTTTCTTTCTTTCACAAAGGTGTTAACTTTATAATTAGGTTGTTCAAGTTTTGGAATTCATAGCTGAACAAGAAGGCATAGAATTGCCATATCCATTGGCTGAAAAGATTGCTGACAAATCTAAGAACAACCTTCGTCAAGCCATCCGATCATTTGAAGCCTCCTGGCACGGAAGGTGAAGTAATGTATAATTACTCTTAATGTTTAATATCCTTATCTTCATTAATGTAATTAATTAATTTATACCCTTTTTTCCTGCTTGAAGTTATCCCTTCACGGAAGATCAAGAAATCCTGACTGGATGGGAAGATGATATTGCAAATATCGCCAAGGATATGGTTGAAGAGCAAAGCCCAAAACAGTACGTAATTCAGCTGGGAACTGTTGTCTTTGCCAACTAATTAAGGTATATTAGAGATAAAGAAAATGATGGCTGCTAATTAATTTGCACAAGTTTTGCTAAACAACAGGCTGTATATCATCCGTGGGAAGCTTCAAAATCTGATAGAGCATGATGTATCTCCTGATTTCTTTTTCGAGGTAGGTAGCTAGGAACTTTCCTATTTAATTTCTCAAAATTCAGTGTAGGTAGTGATTCAGATCATAGGCTCTGATATATACTGACTAAACAGATCATCCCTGATACAGTCCCTTCTTGGAGAATTGAAGAAGCATTTGGATGAGCCATTTCAGCTCCAACTCGACGGTCTACATAAGGACTACAATGTATGAGAATTAAGCGCGCATATATATATATATATATGTATGTTTTAATTATCTTATAAGCTTATGTTATTACATTCTTAATTCTTGTTCTCATCATGCACCAGAGAAATGATGGAAACATGTTAGAGATCAGTGAGAACGAACTGATATTTCTGCGCAGTCGACATGAGGAGGCTGGTAAAAGGCTTCATGATCCGACAAGGAAAAATGCTGATCACCTTTTTGTGAGGATTGAAGGTAAAAAAACAGAAGAAAAAAAACCATCACTAGAAAAATTCAGTGTTATTTCTCAGTGCTATATATGTTAATTTGATCGTTTTTTTTTTTTTTCTTATACAGAGTTCATAGCAAAATTTATGAGCTTCTACAAGATATCAGTCACCAATAACAAAAGCATTCAGCATGATGATGACCATGAAGGAGCTTCATTAATCTCTCTCTCTCACACACACAGTGAGATATGATCCTTCCTTGCAGAAAATCACATGTGGCAGTACTGTTTGTACAGATTGCGTTTTCTGTACATCACGCAGACGGATTGGACGATTGTCTTAAACAAGTACATGCATAATTATGTAATAAAAATGATGTCATGAGAAAGGTACTGCGCTTTAATTTGTTCTGCATATATATATATATATATATATATATATATAATAGCTGGGTGCATCATGAACAAAAAAAGGCTCCTTCGATTTTGTTATTTTCCAGATGATGTAGCAAGTGTCTACATAGCACAAAACATATATTCCACGATGACTTCTATAGTTTAAAAAGTGATGGAATAACCATGGTGGCACATGGTGGCGAGCTTCCACGAAGAGGTTTAGTTTTTTATAATTTCAAATTTGAACCACGTGGTTGCTAATATAATAGTCATTGAAAGCTTATATAATTATTAATTTCAGGGCCCGTGGGATTAGTTAAGATGCGCTCAAGCTGGTCCAAACACTTCATATTAATAATAATAATAATAAATGATGAATCTAATCTCGGTTAATGCGAAGGATAATCCAAAAATACCTTACTAATTAATTACAAAAATATCAATAAAAAGAAACAAAATATATTTATAAATTATTGCAAAACTAGGTGTCCCTTTCACTACAAGAATTCTCAAGTTCGTAGCTCTTTTTTATAATTCAAAAGAAAACCCTTGGGCGGATCTACAATATTAGTATCCATTTAAGGCATTAAATGCAAACACACACACACACACACACACACACACACACATATATATATATATATAATTAATTCGTGAATCTTCTACATTATAAAACAAGCATGCGGATTTTCATCACTAAATAACTGAGGAGCATAGACGTAGTCATGTGGATTTTCACCGCTAAAAAACTGAGGAGCATAGACATAGTTAACAACATAAGGCGCAACTCTCTCTGTAGTCTTTACCTCCACTGTCTTCTCTGCCTTGAATTCCACCATTTCAGCCTTTTCTTCTTTCTTCTCTGCCTTGAATTCCACCATTTCAGCCTTTTCTGCTTTGGGTTTAGCCTCGACTTTTGGCTTTTCTTTCTTTTCCTCCATTTTCTCAGATTTTGGGAGTATAATCTCTGCATTTTTGTGCACCTTCTTTCGCATGTAAGCTACTAGTTTATCACCCTCCATTGTTCCGTCAACTGTTATAGTTTGTGCTTTCATGTCCGTCTTCACACTGTAAATACCTTCATAATAATTTTACTAATAATTATATAATGTTTGAATTAAGTCCGAATTAACATCATTGTTGATTAAAAAAGGAAAAAAAGAAGAGAAGAAATCCTTACTTCTGTGCTTCAGTAACTTATCGCGCAGATCTTTCTCACATTTATCACAGTGCAAGTGAACCTTTATAGAATGGGTGCTTAATTTTGGCTTCAAAAATAGAACACAGATAATTAAAATCATTGTTTGCACAGCATATATACAAGGAAATGAATTAAAGATGGAGCTGTAATAATTGCGTCAGCATCAATTAATCTATGCTTACAGCTGGTTTGGCTTCAACCTTTACTTCCTTCTTCTCCGTTACAGATTCTGTGACCTTAACCAATGGTGAAACCAGCTCAACCTTTTTCTTGCTCAATTTCTCTAGTAGTTTGTGTATTTTTATGACGTCAATCACCCCTTTAACCTTGATTTCGGACTTCTCAGCATCAGCCTCCACGCTGTGAACCCCTGCATGCATTCATTGCATTTACATATTAATTTTGAGAGTTAAGCGAAGACTAATCAATTCTCCACCTTAATTAACTATGCATGCATGCACGCACCTTGGGTGGACAGAAGAGGCTTCTTGATATCCCGTGCACATTGCTGGCAGTGCAGGTTAACTTTGTAGACAGCGGTGATCACATCTTTCTCAGCTACTTTCTTCTCCGTCTCAACTTTGGCAGCTTCAGCCATGTTCGTGATCTTGTTGCTAGCTGTTATATATTACATGTACTCGGTGCCGGCCAACCACAAGTCTAAGTTGATCTGATAGGGGCTGAGGCGCCGGCAATGATGGCTATTAATTGCTAGCAAGCTAATTAAAGAAATTAAACATGAGCGAATTGATTATCGGTGTAAAATAAAACAGGAAGAGATTAATGAATTTAACTAGAAGCATGCATGTTGGTGAGATTCGCTGGGTGGTTCAACAGCAACTTTGACATTTGACAAGAAGAAAAACGTACGTAGAATTAGTGGGCGTGTATATTTGACCACGAGAGAGGGAGGAGAAGTGTGGTGGTTTAGAGGAAGAGTACGTAAGCACCTAATTGGTTTTATTTTTAGTTGCTTATAAAGCAAGAGACAGAGAGGCACGATGAAGACGCCATTGACAAGATACAGCCACTTGCTTGCTCTCCATTCTTTAAACCTAATCGCAACTGCACCTCATATTTTAGTCAGTCTCAACCTATTTTCGTGGTTAATTTCTTTCAATCTCTGGTAATTTCTTTCGAATGATGATCTCATATATAATCATTGCTAGCGTGGAGTGCATGCACATTGAAACACATTTCTTGTACTCTACCTAGTTTTCTCGATATAAGACTTAATTAGCTTACACATTTAATTCTATTTTTTCCCATGCATAAAATTAATTAAAGATTCTGAAATAACCGGCCTTATAAACACGGGTGATTGTTTAACTCCTTAGACGTATAATAACAGAAAATCTGATTATTAAATCGAGTTTAAATTTTTATAGATAATCTTACAGGTAAATAAAAATTTGGTCTAAATTGAATATATAAAATGAAGCAGAAAATGGAAAAATTAAAGGAAGGAAGCAGCTATTAATTAATTACTGAATTAAAATCAACATAGATAGATTTAATATAAACGACCAATTAATTTTGATCGGACTGGCTTGTTTTTCAACTGAAACGTCCATGAGAGAAGAGACGAATCAATATTTGATCAGAGACGACAGAACAGAAGTAGTTCACAAGCGTTCATTGTGAGGAAACGAAGCAGCACGACCAGCACTGGTATAATTTGCAGCAGCAGTGGCATCAGCTGGAGCCCCTGCGAGATTGGTAGTGGCGGCATTACTATTAATATTGCCGCCGCCGCCGCCGCCGCAGTAGTTGTCAGTTTGAGAAGCACATCCAGCTCCATAGCTTCTGGCATCATCATTTTGAGATCCGTGGTTGTAGACCTTGCCATCCATATTAATATTATTATTTTGAGGCACAATATTATTCTCATTGAATTCATGCTTTGCAATCTCCCTCTCGACCCTTTGCCCAGCCTTGGCCACATGCAGCTCCATTTCTGCCTCGGCCTCTCTCGCCAGTCGAACCTCATGAGCAACATCCATCCGCGCTTTTGCCAATTCCTTCTCCGCCTGCATAAATTATATTATTAACCATATACAGTAATTAGCAAACAAACACTGATTATACGTGGTACGTACTAATTAATCATTACCTTCTCCTCGGCCTTTGCTTCAGCCTTGGCCTGGCGCATGGCGGCCATATCATGTAGTTTATCCTTCACAGCCTGCATTTTCTCTCTACTAATCTGATGATCAACACACCTTAATTCCAAGTACTACTGCCTGCTTTCTTCTGTTCTTAAATTTTAGCATTGCTGTCTCAACACAAATGTTGCAGTTATATACAGCCAAGATTTGCCCTAATTAGGTTGACAAGTGTCAGATTCGTAGCCCTGTATCGTGTATTACCCACTACCAATTTGTGGCTCAGTGAATGGGCATGGCCACGGATTATTCTGTGCTCAGTTAGTCATCCACACCGGCACCGGAGATGACGCTGCTTCCAAATTATAAAGGTCCTCGAATCCAAGTCCGAGTCGCTCGTTGAATTTATCAACTGAACCAAATCCACAAATTAATCTATTTATGTGAATTTAGTCTGCAGAATTATTTTATTTGCACCAGCAAGCCAGAGTTCCTGTAATAATAATATTGGGGTTACCGAAATTCATACAGGCAGCTAAAATAATAAAATAAAATTATTTGGAAGTAAATAATATCTTGTTATATAATATTGAGTTATTTAAAAATTTAATCTTCTTCAGTCTTAAATATTTTTTTGAAAGTTGGGTTGTCACAAATTATAAATTATCAAATTATCTGGCCTCTAACAATAATTCACACAAATCACTAATAAGAAATTTTTTAAATCTCTATTTAGAAAAGAGTAATATTTATATGTCTAGAGTGCTTTATTTTATGATTTATATAGCTTTCTTGTCTAATAGATAATTTTAAAAAAATAAAAGGCATAACTTTATATTTATAGAGAATATTAAAAACCCCATAAATAATAAAATATTTATTTGCCCCTTAAATAATATTCATATATTTAATATTCATATATTATTTAAGAATAATTATACAAATTTATTCAATCAAATCCCTACTTGATTATTCTAGGACTAGAATTGTAATTCTTGAATTAAATACATTATAGTGCTTAATTTCTAAATTTATTTTCAATCAAGTCACACTTAATTAATTGTCCCGATTTAATTTCTGACTAATTGTTCTTAATGTGTGTGACCCATTAGGTTCATAATATGTTGACCCAACTATAAATTATAATTCTAAACAAATAGAATTAAATAAATCAAATAATTTAATTTATTATTAATTTAATAATTGATTAATTTATATTTGAAGATCAAGTGCACTGTCTAGCAATGTGTCATGATCTCTCAAATATTAAAAAAGTCATAAGTGATTTAACTTAATTTTTCAGTGACCGGTTTCTCAGTGTAATTATTATTCATTCATTAATAATATTCTGATTTAGACATTTTAGCATGGAGTGTGTCTGCTACGTCAAAGCATATTTATTTGCAACATTATAGTCATCGATTATTTGAATAAGATTTGAAACTCTTTTCAAATCTCATTCCACCTTATATAAGAATTTAACACTTAATACTATTTGAGAACATGTGAAACATTTCACCTAATTCACCTAGGGTGATGAATCTTCTCTTGATCACTCAAATACCTTCATATAGTTTATATTATATTCAATGTTTGTCTATTTGTTACATTTACCAACATAATCAAAACATAACACTCCCTATATAAGATAACTTTGTGATCTCAAATCTAAGGATCATTTACACAACTATTACGTGAGCCTTTTCATTGGCACATGTGATATCTTTATGGAATTCTCATGCAAGTTAGTTCAATATACATATCTTATAATAAACACCTACATATTAGTTCTAGGTATCATTTATACCTTAGCTTATGAGAATAATTATTTCATTTTCTAAAGAAAAGAACATAATATGTATTAGTCTTTATGGCTCTAATGAATGTGCAATATTTAAAAGAGAATAAAATATAAATATTTCAAGAACATAAACCATAAAAATCTTATAATTATAACAACTTTATAATTTTCTTTGTAAAACATTTTTGTCCCATTAACTTTATCTTTATTCTAGATTCATTAATCTAATATTATATGAATATTAAAGATAAATTAAGCTTTTATTAATAATAAATATGTAGTTACATGAATATAATAATATCACGTATAATCACTCAATTGACTACATGACATATTATACTAACAATCTCTCACTTACTCTAAAGTCAATCGATCATATGTCTAATACCATATTGCTCCATGTAGCATTAATCTTCTGTATGAATAGTGACTTAGTAAGAGGATCTTCTAAATTCTCTTCAGCGGGTACTCTCTCTATCTTTATATCTTTTATCTTATTAATTTATAAAAGTAAATAGAATTGCTTAAGTACTTGTTTGGATCATTAATGAGACCATGGTTCCTATACTTATACAATGGTTCTATTATTGTCATAGTACATGGCAATTGGATAAACAATGCTAGGAACCAACCTAGTTCATTGTTTCCTCAAACGTGGGGGTATACTCTTATTCAGTTGTAGAATCAATTGTCCTCTCTTATTTAGAACTCTTCCAAATTAGAGCACTATCATTTAGAGTAAAACATATATTAACTGGTATTTACTATTTTTCCAACATTTCATTGAAAAAATCTTAATTCAAACAATGTTGACCTTCTAGTTTATCTTCTCCATTAATGAATTCTATAGCCAAGTATAAGATGTTATTTTCATCATTTCTATCTCAATCCATGTCTTAGAACACATGTCTTTAGATGGAGGTCTTCAATACAAAATAGATAAGAATCCAATCATAGATTCTTCCATGCTAAGATGTTTTATCATCTAGTCTATATGCATGGATTGAGACAATCTAAACAACCTTTTAGATTTATCTCTATAGATTTCTCTATCCAATATATAGGTTGCTTGTCCCAATTAATTTATGAAAAAGTTCTTGGACAACCAAAACTTTACTGATTAAAGTAAAGATATGCTATTTTTTAACAATAATATGCCATCTACTTATAATATTAAGAAAATGACACCATTCTCACTAACCTTTTGTAAACACAATGTTTATCCATATTTTTTATGAAATGAAATATGTTGATTATACCATCAAAATGAGATATTCCTACTTCTTAAAGCTTGCATTGTGTATTTGTACATTGCCTTTCATGTTAGTCTTTCTCTTAAAGACCCACTTAGATCCATTGGGTTTTATTCCTTTAAGTGGATCAACCAAGTTTCAAATTTGGTTAGTACATGAAGTCCATAGCTTCAATTTGTTTCTTGGAATCAATATCATATATTTCTCCCAAATAATTGGTAGGCTCATCAATTATGAGCAACATGTCATTCACAGTTTTTATGAGAGATCCTTATCTCATTGATGCATGACATGTCTTACCAAATTTATAAAGATTTTGTGTTTCTTAAGGTTCACGCTAAACATTCAATGTTTTAGTTTTGAGAATATATTTCATTTGATGTAATGTTCTAAAAGGTGTAGAGAATCTCATTTTCTTTTAGATAATCATTGAAATATTTGGTCAAATATTAACTACCTCGATCCAATCGAGGTTTCTTAATCCTTATTTCAGTATGTATTTTAATTTTATTTTTAGATTCTTTAAACCTTTCAAATGATTCAGACTTATATTTCATTAAATACATATAACCATATCTAGAATGGTCATAGATAAATATAATGAAATATGTATATCCACCTATGAAATGAATGTTCATTGGTCCATATATATCTGTATGTATCAAACCTAACAATTCTTTCGACCTTTCACTCTTTTTAGTAAAGGGTGTTTTGGTCATCTTATCCAATAAACGAGATTCATAAATACCACATGATTCATAATTGAAAGGATCTAAATATCCTTCTTTATATAGCTTAGTGAATTTTTTTTATTGACATGACCTAGTCTACAATGCCACAAGTAATATATATGTATGTATCAAACCTAACAATTCTTTCGACCTTTCACTCTTTCCAGTAAAGGGTGTTTTGGTCATCTTATCCAATAAATGAGATTCATAAATACCACATGATTCATAATAGAAAGGATCAAAATATCCTTCTTTATATAGCTTAGTGATTTTTGTTTCATTGATATGACCTAGTCTACAATGCCACAAGTAAGATAGATATAGATTATTTAATTTATTCCTTTTGATGTTTATATTGAATGTAGGTATCTTTAGATCAAGTACATACAAGCCATTTGTATAATTACTTGATCCATAATGAACATCATTGTTATAGAAAGAACAATATTTGTTCTTAATAATAAATTTAAATCCATTCAAATCTAAATAACAATGAATGCGATGTTTCGAGCTAGTACTAGAACAAAATAACAATTATCAAACATCCCACAAGGTAAAGTTAAATTATAAGTTCATACAGCTAATGTAGCAACTCTTGCTCTATTGCCCACACGTATGTCCATTTCACCTTTAAGCAATCTTCTACCTTTCTTTAATTCTTCATCATTATTACAAATGTGAAAACCACATCTGGTATCTAATACCCAAGAACTACTATGTGAAGTAGCAAGATAGTTTTCATTCATAAACATCACACGAGTATTTGCATTAAGACATTCTATTACCATGATTGGGAACAATTCCTTATATGTAAAACCTCTAGGCGAAAAATTATAAATTGACTAGTTTCATGTAAAATAAAAAAAAAATTGTAACTCTCGATCGGGTTATCAAAAAATTCTAAAAATTTGCGTATAGCCTTTTAATATGATGCCTTAGCTTCGGTTAAAATTTCAGAAGTTATAGAGAAATTCAGAAATTTGACAAAAAAAACATAATTTGACTAGTTTTACATTATTGGATGTAATTCTAAATCCGACCATCAGATTGATCTAAAATTTTATGAGGAACCTTAAAATATATTGAATAAAATTTGGTTAAAATTTTAGGATGAAAGGAGCTCGATAGTGCTAACAAAAAAATAAGGACCGTCAAATGGAAGCAAAAAGACTCATTAAGGGTAAAATGGTTATTTGCCATTAAAATAAAACAAATCAGCTCCTTTTCTGTTATAAGCTGCTGACTGGGCTGTAACAAAATGTGAAAAGAAAAAAACAAGAGAAGAATGTTAGAAATCAAGAGAAAAACAAGAAAAAGTGAGAGAGAGCTTTGAAACTTGTAAGATTGAAAGACTTGGAACATTAAATTAAGGAAGAATCAAGTGAATGAAGATATAAAAAAGGTGAGGAGGGCTGGCCACACTAGGAGGAGAAGAAAAGTTGGGAGAACTTAGATTGGTAAGCATGAAAAATTAAGATTCTTACTTGAATGAAGTGTTTTTGAGTTTATTTGAGTAAGTTATCAAATAATGACAATTAAATTTGATTTAATTTTTTATATTCTTGACTTTTTAAATTAGGATTCTTATGAGAATTTGAGGATTTTGAGAAAAGTAGCAGACATGATGGAATTGAGGTAGAATAGTAAAGAAATAGTGAATGTAAGTAGTAATTAAGAAAGAAATTGAATAAGTTTAAAGAAATGAACTTGTAACTAAGGATGAGGAAATAAAAGAATGAGGTTTTGATTGTTTTATGTTTGAGAAATGATGTTCTTTATCTTATTTGAAGTATTCAAAATATGAACAAGTGAAGAAACATCATAAGAAAGTGAAAAGAAGGAATAAATAAATGGTAGGAATAGTTCATGGAAGAATTCTTTAAGTGAGTTAAAAGAACAAAATTGATTAAAACTAAATGTTGAAAATGAGGTGACAAATGAATGAAAATTTTGGTCCAAAACCCAATTAAATAAAAGATATTACGTGCTTCAAATTTAGGCACGTAGAAGAAATAATAATGGATTAATAATGTAGTGCAATTTGATTGATTCAGGAGTCTCTTTGGTAGCAGGGCATCAGGCAGGAGGAGCTAGGCCATCACGAGCAGACAGTAGGTGATTCATCACTTTCTTTTAAAATTTAAAGTTTCATTATTAGTTATGAGTTGTTTATGAAATATTGATATGGAAAAAGTAGAAGAAGAAACTTGTTTGTAATATAATTTGGATGTTGGGTAATTCATATGGAATTACCGGTTAGATTGGCTATTAATAGAGAATAGCCGAATGTTGGGTAATTCGTATGGAATTACCGGTTTGATTGTTGGCTATCTAAAAGGGTCAGCCGGGTTTGAGGTAAAATTGTGAATTACCAAATTAAAAATTAAGCAATGAGTGTTGGTTGCAGAGGTCCTATAAGCATAGGATTAATAAATTATAAATGTGTTATTAATGTTGATATGTAGTAAGTTAGTGATGAAAGACAATTTGATATTTTGAAGAATTGTGAACATAATAGCTTTATCATTTTTAATGTGTTATCTTCCTTATTTCTTATTAATGTTATGTGTACAGGTTTTTCATGAGGTGATGCGGAGCGTTAAATATGGCTTTGTGTTTCAATCTGTTTATTTTGTGGGATGTAATATCTTTGCTTTATATGTAAATTGTATTATATGTAGATTTTAATATATGTATCCTAAAGATATTTGCTTTTGGTATTTATACATTTAGAAAGTATGAGTAAGGAACTAATATTAGTAAACTATTCGAAAAGAATACTTAGTAATTATAATCAGGCATGTTTAAAAGATGGATGCATGTTAATGTAATAATTAGTTCAATATGAATCCTTTGAGTTTATATTTTTTTGTAGTTAATGTTTTATTTGTTGATGATGTAAGGTTGAGAAAGCACAACGAAGTATGGTTATGTGAAATATTGTATGATGAGATGGGATATAATGCGGGATGGTTGGATCGAAGTGGAAGATTTGAGTATTGTGATTGAATGAAGTCTAGTTGATAACTTGGTAACATCAGAAAACAAAAGAAACTCTGTTGAAATTTTCAAAAAAAAATTCTCATAATCTTAGACATATTATTCAATACTTGATATTAGTAAATAAATGTTTGAGATTTCATGCTATTATAATTTAAGGGTGTTAGATTATAGGTCTCATGCCCCTTAACATCAAACAACTCTTTAAGATGCTTAATCATATTATAGGTATCCATATTCTCATACTCTATTTGAAGTTCAAGTGACATGCCGGCTAATATCATACACGCGGCAACATGTTCATTGCTATCAATATAATGGTAGTATTTTGTCCTAACTTCAATAAGAGCGTCCACATCAGGGACATGAGAAATAAGACTTTCAAGCACATATAATATTCTTTCTTGTTTGAGAAGTGTTAAATAATATTTATGTAGTCTTATTTATTAAAGGTAGAATAGTACTTTTAATTTGACCTATATATACTTTATTTATATTTAGGTTAAGACTCAGCATTCATAATATACAGATTATTCAGAATTCTAGCCTCCTTTCTTTATTTGATCTTAATTAATTTAATATGGAATCAGAGCTGGTTTTTGGAGTGAGATTTTGTCTTTCATTTCTATAAAATTTGGTATTTTGTCAGTTTCTGCAATTATTTTGGTATTTCGTCTTCCCTTCAGCTTTTGCAATTTGGTATTTTCGTTCATTTTCTGCAAAAAAATTTTGTGTTTTGGAGTAATCGTATAATTTTGAGAAGATATTTGTTTAGTTTCTACAATCTTTGTTCAGTTTTTGCAATTTTGGTATTTTGTTTTCCGCTGCTTTTGCATTCTGGTTCTCTGTGATTGTTGATTATGGCTACTGAAAGAGATGATTCGCTTCAGTCTGAGAGTGTGAGGTTGGATGGGAAGAACTATTCGTAATGGAGCTATGTAATGAGAAATTTTCTTAAGGGTAAGAAGATGTGGGGATATGTTAGTGGAACTTATGTTGTACCTAAGAATACTGAAGAAGGAGATACTGCTTCGATAGATGCATGAGAAGCAAACAATGCAAAGATCATTACTTAGATCAACAATTCTATTGAGCATTTTATAGGTACACAATTGGCAAAGTATGAGACAGCAAAGGAGGTTTGGGGTCATCTGCAACGGTTATTCACGCAATCAAATTTTGCAAAACGGTATCAATTAGAGAATGACATATGAGCTCTTCACTAGAAGAATATGAGTATTCAGGAGTTCTATTCTGCTATGACAGATCTTTGGGATCAATTGGCTCTTACAGAATCGGCAGAATTAAAAGCATGGGGTGTTTATATTGAACGTAGATAGCAGCAACGATTGGTACAATTTTTAACAGCACTTCGCAGTGATTTTGAAGGACTTTGAGGTTCAATTCTGCATCGTTCTCCACTGCCTTCTGTTGACTCTGTTGTTAGTGAGTTATTGGCTGAAGAAATACGTCTTCAGTCTCATTCTAAAAAGGTAATTCTTTCTGCTTCAAATCCTTCTGTACTAGCAGTACCTTCTAAGCCATTCTCTAATAATCAGAACAAGCCTTACACAAGGGTGGGCTTCGATGAGTGCAGTTTCTGTTAGCAGAAAGGTCATTAGAAGACTCAGTGTCCTAAGTTGAGACAGTAGAATCAAGCTTGGAAGTCCGACAGTCAGTCACAATCTAATGTTCATTGATCACCTCAGGGTTATAAACCACCACACCACAATACTGCAGCAGTAGCTTCCCTAGGCTCTATTACCGATCCTAATACTTTGGCTGAGCAATTTCAGAAGTTTCTCTCCTTGCAGCCACAAGTATTGTCCGCTTCTTTCATAGGTCAGTTGCCTTATAATTCCTCAGGTATGTCACACTCTGAATGGGTCTTGGATTCTGGTGCTTCCCATCATATGTCTCCAGATTCCTCATCTTTTACCTCAGTGTCCCCTTTGTCCTCCATTCCTGTTATGACTGCTGATGGC
>Ga0325410_1000320_pt1 | contig 48519 bp, 35 predicted proteins | sample PopdelMetagenome_16_FD_206182 | JGI IMG/M metagenome (GOLD analysis project Ga0325410, IMG submission 206182) | Populus deltoides microbial communities from Bellville, Georgia, United States - Xylem-PdIQD-R3 | ecosystem: Host-associated > Plants > Phyllosphere > Stem > Wood/Secondary xylem...
TTTCAGTTTGGTTATTTTTTTTATTTTACAATTAATTTTTTAAATGTTATATTTTGAAATCTGAAATTTAGAGATGGGTAACACTTTACATATTCAAGAGTTAATGCCATAAAAAAATTAATAAAAAATATGTATTTATTTATAAATTTGTCATTATATTTGATATAATAATTAAAAGCCTATTCTTTTTCAAAACACAATCTTGCATAAAAAAAGGAAAAAATCAGAAAACCCCAATCCCATTATTTTCCATCTCCTACCCGTTTCTTTCTTACAAAGACGTCAACAAGTTTGAATCTTGGTACATAAATTTTGTTAAGAAATGAAATGAAATGAAATGACTACTGATGGGTAGTTATGAAGGTGGTTGGGCCTGCTGTTATGAGAGATAACAGATGTTGTTACAGGCTGTAAATTAGAAATTTAAACAAGATGAAAGCATTGTTGTCGGTGTGTTTTAAAAATATTTTAAAAAAATTTGAATTTTTTTATTTTTTATTTTAAATTAATATTTTTTTATATTTTTAGATAATTTAGATGTACTGATATCAAAAATAATTTTTTAAAAATAAAAAAAATATTATTTTAATACATTTCTGAGTGAAAAACACTTTAAAAAATAATCGCAATTACACTTTCAAACACGTTTAACGTTGATTAATTGTAAGTTGAAATTAATATATACGATGGTATTATTTTTATTTTTTTTATTTTTAAAATTTACTTTGATTAGATTGTAAAATATAATATTTAAAAACTTAATTGTGAAATAAAAAAATAATCAAAATATAGGATACTCAAAATAATTTATAAGTTGTGTTGTTCCCGACAACATTTTTTCCAATTGTGGTATTCTCAACAACATAACCTAAAAAAAATTAAAAAAAATTATAAAGGCTAAGGAAGCGTTTGGGAAAGCGGTTCAACCCGCGTTCCCAAAAAATTTGAAATTTATTTTTTGTTAAAATTTAATATGATTTGTATGTTTTGGATCGTTTTGATGTGCTGATATCAAAAATGATTTTTAAAAAATAAAAAACATCATTGGCATGCATTTTAACACGAAAAGTTATTTGAAAAGCACCCGCAACCACACAGCCAAACATACTCTAAGTTGTACTCATAGCACAACCTTCATGATTTAAAAAAAATAAACAAGACAGTGTTATATGCAACATCACATACTTGTGCCATTTTTAAAATATTTTTGGAGCTATACTAATTTGTTAAAAAAATTTAATTTCAAAATGTCTTAGGTCAAGGTATTAATATGAGTGTTTATACTTTTAAAAGTACTTTTTAAATTATTTTTTATCTAAAAAAATTAAATTTAATATTTTTAAAAGTATTTTGATATGCTGTGAAAAAAATAAAAAAAAATTATATTAATATATTTTCAATTAAAAAATATTTTTAAAAATAACTCATAGTACTAAGCATATACTTAAGTCGGTTTGGCCGCATCATGGCAACACATCCATACTCGACTGGAGGGTAAGAGTTGCGAGCTTCATAAATGTCTCGATCACTTCAGTCGCTAAATGCCTCGGTCATGGGTTAATTCAAGGCTTTTGCTTACCTGCGTTTTCCTTTCTTCTCTGTTCTTTTTTTATGGCCTTTTCTTCCATATCGGACACGCTCCATCTCATAAAGGCCACAAGTGCCTGGCCTTGATGCTGATGAGAGAGCCCAGTTGCCAAGAACAGCTCTACTCGTCTATTTTGCCATGGCTCCTTAAAGAAAACATCCACTGTGTAGAAGGGCATCTTACACGGTGTGCTCGTCAAGGGGATAGCCAACCGTAGGAATTTTGCAACCAGATGCTACCAACCGTGCTTTGTAAATGACTTTTACATGGCCATTCACGTGCTCAAATCCTGGAATATGCTCCTGTGCTTGTAATTCTTTCTTCTTTTTTATGTCCCTGATCCAATGGGCTGTGCCCCTTGGAATTCTCATCCATGCCTAATGTAAAGCAAGCAATAGTCGGGGAGAAACATGTACAGATGAACAAAATTTTACCTGTCTAGAAGAGGATTTCCAAAGCTGATTACTAATATATTGCTGGCTGGTGTACAGCCACTTACAAATGGTTGAAATTAAACATGGAAAGTGAAAAGATAAGTGGTGTCACTGTAAATGATAGGCTTACAAGTGCAACAATATGACGAAACTGAAAATCACATATATCCTTCATGTACAAGCATGCCTGAAGAATGCTTTTATGTGACATAACATTAAACATGTAAACATTAAAAACAACATAAAACTAGCGAGTCAAAGGCCAAAGTTAATGAAGGGAGGAAAAAAATGGACACAGAGAATCGGAGAAGCCATTCCAACAAGAAAAAGGAAAGCAAAATTGCTGGCCTCAGTTGTTTGTGTTTCTCAACATATAGTGCAGACGCTATTTTACCATTAAAGGGATTCCTAGTTGAAGAACAAGTGGTTGGTATATTTGAACTCTAAACCTATATGGACGTAAAACAAGCAAAACTGGTCTGACAACTTTATTTCATGTTCCTAGATGTAAGAATGGAGCCAGATGGAAGCTAGATTTCTTTCCACGTGGCCAGATCATCGCGTTTTTAGGTTGAATGTTAACCCTTTCAGTGATAACAAAGAGTACCTAAGAAACTGTTCCCTGAAAATGAAACCTAAATTATCTTGAAAAAGAACCTTGTTCCAATGGCAATGACCACACAAAAGGGTAAAACCCTGCATTTTGGGACTGAGCATAATGATAATAGCATCAATGTTACAAAATATTTAAACATCTAACTTTGCTTTAGATGCACCAGGAAAGACAAAAGTAAAATAAAGAGGAGTAAATGACTACAAACAATTTTTGTAAAATGCGAAGTTGCAAACACAAAAGAACCCAAAAAATCAATTATAGGGATGATTGCTGTTTAAACAAGTACAAGTTATAAATAACTAATTAACATTTCAACACTGATATGTATATGAAATTTTCAGAAACTAAAAATGTAACCAGTAATGACATAGTAAGTATACCAACCAACTGCATAATAAATACGTTGAATATCATGGATGCATCATATCCGTTTTCCACCAGTCCAGAATCAATGATTTCTTAATAGCAGAAGCATTTGTAAGAGGATCACCACAAATGACTTCAAACACGTATTGCCTCAATAACCCACGGTACAGACATGCAAGTTATGGCCATCATCATCACATAACCTATGACCTAGAAGGAGTGAATGTACCTCAGTAACAGGCCTCTTGTCAAGCATGTCCTATGCCTTCAGATTCCAAACCTTTTAACTCATTGCTATTGGAACATGGATGAAAAATCATTTTAGTTTGTCCAGCTCTTACCCATTCCTGCACTGTATTCTCTCCCTGCATCTTCAAGAGTTTTCTGTTGTGATGCCAATGCACTTTCAGGGAATGCAACCATGTTGATCCATGGCTTGTGCATAATCCTCTATTTGTAGAAGAATAAAGCTTCTAATGCATTGACAAGACACTGAACGTTTTACTTGTAGAGCATGACTATGGATGTTTTTGTTCCAATTAATGCGATAAGATGAAGCCCACCTCCCCCTCTTCATCTCAGATCATTCACGCACACAAAAATCAAGAGCCGCAGGTCCACAGCTCAACTAAAGGGATTTTTGTGACAGCAGAAATAGCAAAAGATGGTAATGGGATTGCGACCAAAATAAAGAAAAATCAAGCATAGGAATTCACAAGCTTGAGATGAATCCAGAAATCTAACATAAAGCAACAACCTCTACCACTCACCCTCTAACCAGTCAGCAGAAGTCCAAGTTGAAGCCATTTAGGATCAGATTTTGACTGTGACAGGTTCATTTGCTTAATGAACAATTCATTCCTTCCAGGCTGATAATCACACAAACCAACTGGTGACTGTCCAACTGAAATAGATCTACATCTTAAGCAGCTAGATCAATAAATCTTTATAATTCTAAAATATATATGATGCAATAGAACTATCCAAGATAATTATTTTGTAAACTGACAGATCGTGAAAACTCTGATCTTGAAAACATGTTAGCATCTACCATATGTCTTCTGCTCAAACTCCACAGTCTCTGGCACTAGCTTCTACACTCACATCAAATCATTAGTATTATTAACTACAAAAGGTGAACCTTATAGGTGAAGTGACTAATAGGAAACGAACCAAATAATCTATAAAAAGAGTTGTTAGGCAGAGCATATCCTACAAGTTCTACACAGTTACGATAACTCATCAGCTTTAGCCAGTAAGCTTGCATCCAATTTGCAACCATTCACACTGAATATAATTCAATTGTAATCCAATTCATGCGTATTCAACAGACAAACACGTTCCCGTAGAAGATCCACTAAACCCTTTCCTTAACCCCACAATTAGATTGTCCTAAAACCAATACACTCTGCCTTGTTTGAACAAATGAACACATAAACCACACATTCTTGCTTAAAAAAGTCTCATCATCTGGTTGCAAAATACAAACCTTTAGAGCTGGTGATCATATTGGCACGACAGTGTTTTGCATTAAGAAACATTAACTTCACCATCCATAAAACAAGCGAGGTAAAAACATAACAAGCCACAGATTTGACATACAATATGCTAGCCAAAAACATATGATTATCTCAATATAAAAAAAAAATTGTTAAATGAAAATTCAAGTGAATAATCACAATCCATTTATTGCACGTAGAAATTAACAACATACCCTCAACACATCTTCATGTCGCATGATCAAATAATTACCTTTAATCCGATTATCCCTCGTCGGTGACAAAATTAAATCTCAAAGTTCTCTCCTTTTCTTTTGTTAAATAAAAATTTTTTAAAAAAATCTCACTTTTCTTTCTCATGAGACTCTGATTTTTCAGCTGCAGCAGCAGCTTCCTCCTCCTTTTCCTTCTCCAACTGCTTAACAGCCTCTTGTTCTGCAGCCTTCTCAGCCTTCAAAATGGGTTCATAATAATCAGCATGAGCCTCCATACACAACTTCAACGCGCTAGTAACTTCAAAACATTTTTCCACAATATCTTCATTATTTTCCTCCGCTTGCTTAATACAATCTTCCCATGCTATAAACGCATCTTTGCAACCTCCTCCTTTCATGAACAAACAGAACCCACACTCTCCTTCCTCCTCCTCGTCCTCGTCCTCCTCTTTTTGATTTTCACTCATGGGTGCGTTTGTTTGGTCTGTTTCTTCAAGGGTTTTTGTTGAAGTGAATGACTCTATGGCTTCTGGATCATCAAAAGAGGGTTTCGGCTCTTCTTGGGTTTCAGGATCTGAAGAGGACATGCTGGGTTTTGAGAATTGGTAAAGAGGAGGGTTGATGCTTTCCTTGCTTAACTGGAAAGAAGGAACATCAATGCCTGCTTAAAACCTCTTAAAAACCCTTTGCCCCCAAAGAGGGAATGGTCAGCTGGGTTTATTTGAACGACATGTCATGTATTCATACTGCTTGTTGAAATCCATGGATGACATGTATTCATACTGCTAGTTGATATGTTACCTCACCGTACTAAAAAAGGTGAGAAAGCCAATGGAGCTTCATTTTTAAAAAAAAAAAAATTTAATTCACCCCCGCTTTTTTCCCCTTCTAATTTTTAATTTTATCCCCATGTTTTTTTAATAACTATTTGGCTATCTTTGAATCGATCAAGTCAGCTTGATCATGTTGAAACAATTCTTTCACAATTTAATTTTAAATTTGAATTAGATAAGAAATCGAATTGAGAAATTTTTTTATTGTCAATTTTATTTTATTTTTCTCAATTCCATCCTCAAACTCTATTTGCTAGTTGGTCATGTTATCTTTAAACTAGCCAAGTTGACTGGATCATACTAGGAAACCTTCCACACAATTTAGTTTTAAAACTGAGCTAGATAAGAAGTGGTTCAGAACATTTTTTTCTGTTAATTTCATTGTGTTTTTCTCAATTTTATTCTCGGATTTGTTTTACTAGTCGACTACGTTGTTTATGAATCAGTCAAGTTGACTAAGTCATGTATCTAATTTTAAATTCGGATTAGGTAAAGAGTCAGATTAAGAGGTTTTAAGGTCGAACCACAATACCGAGTTTAATAATAATATCAAATAGTTCTCTACAACCTGAATATTTTTTTTATGTTTGTTGCTTGTAATGAACGAATATCGACTCGTGTTTTGCTGCTCTTCGATAAATCACCTAAGTTAATGGTCCTAGGAACCTAGCAAAAAACAAGGAGTCATCACCTAAGTTAACGGTCCTAGAAACCTAGTAACTGGTCTACTAAAGTCTGGATAAGGGGTTGGTATGTGGAGGGAATATGAACTCAATCAATGATACTCATCCAACGTTTGTCTTAAAGCCAATTGCAGTGTACATATTAATCATAGAAAAACTCTCTGGTTATAATGTCAATCAAGGAAAAAGAGTAAAAAAAAAAATACATAAAAATCCCTTCTTTAGAAAAATGGTGGCCTTAAGACTTGATAGCACACACAATAAAATAAACATATAGGCACAGAAGAAAATAAAATTTCAATTATCAACGCAAATGATGGAATTCTTTATTACCACCTTTTTAACACAAGGCAAAATGTTGAACCGGACACGAACTACACACCATATAGCATCATTATTAGCCACCCATCCTGAATATAGTGTACTTGCAAGTCACCCTTTTATTTTATGCTTTATTTATAGGATTTGATATTGAACCACCCCTTGCACAGACTCATATATATATATATATATATAAACAATTTGCAACATAACATAGAAGCGAACACAACACACAAGTCATTTATTCAAGACAACAAAGAGAATAAAAATAAGATAAATAATAACATAAACATAAAAGCGTAAACCAGAAATGATGCTTATGATATGTATGCAAAGCTTAACTCAAAATATTGCTAGTAGAGTCGTCATCATGTCATTGGCCATGAGCGACCCGACCAACTCATGTTTTCATGCTTTTTCAGTGAATGGTGGTAAGTTAGATAAGGGTCACCCAATGAAATGAGAAAAATAATGATCGCTAACACACAATAAAAGAAATAGAGTTTCCACTTAGGGTTAATAATCCTATAAACCTAATAATTGGTCTATCAATGTCTGGGTAAGTGGTTGGTTATGTGAAGAGAAAATGAACTCAATCAATAATACCCCTTCAACGTCTGGTCTCAAGCTAGCTGTAGTGCACACATCAATCATATAACACACATAATATATATATTTAGCATGTAACACATCATCACATAAAAGGAAATCATATACATGTAAATATGATAACAAAAATATGTTTTGACATGGTAATTAACAATGAACTGCCAAGGATGGATCAGTTAGAAAACACAAGTTTTGTAAAGGAATGGTCAGATGAATCGCTCATGGGTGAACCAATAAGAAAACACAAGTTTCAAAGTTAACTGGTCAAAACAAACCGTTCATAGTAAAATCGATAAATATAGGATTTTAAGAAAAGATCACTAAAAATAAACCTCTCATGGATGAACCGATCAAACACAAGTCTTAAAATCAATTAGTCAAAATAAACCGTTCATGAGATAACTAGATAAACACAACATTTTTAAAAGGATTGGTCAAAATGAACCGCTCATGGGTGAACCGATCTAGAATGGAAAGTTTTTAAAATTAACCAATCAAACAAATTGTTAATGAATGAACCAAATAAACATATAATTTTCAGAAAATGATCAATTAAAAACAAACTGCTGGCTAATGGATGAACCGATTTGAAAGCATGAGTTTTTAAAATTAATTGGTTGAAATGAATCGCTTATAGTGAACTAGTTAAACACAACATTTTAAAAAAGAGTTGGTCAAAACAAACCGTTTATAGATGAACCGATCAGAAAACATAACTTTTTAAAATTAATTGGTCGAAACAAATTGCTCATGAAGGGAACCGGTTAAATATGATATTTTGAAAAGAATCGGTCAAAATAAACTGCTCATAGATAAAACGATCAGAAAACACAAAATTTAAAATTAGCTAATCAAAATGAATAGCTCATAGGTAAACCAATTAAACACAATAATTAAAAAGGATTGATTAAATGAACTACTCATAAGTGACTCAATAAAAAAACATAGGATTTAATTTGAAAAGGATCGGTTAGACAAACCGCTCGTAGATAAATTAAAAGAAAAACATTTGATTTTTAAAATCAATTTGAGAATGCTTGAAATTCATCTCTATAGATAGTTATAACACAAAAATAATTAGGCAAACAATATTTATTGAGCCATCTCATATCAAGAATTAACCTGCAAGATCAATGTTGATCGATAGGGATCAAGTTCTCTCATATAAAAAATCAAGCCACATCATCAAAACTAGAATGCAAAATTCAGGATTCCGTCATTCGAAAAAACATTTCACAAAGATGCATTTTAGCTATTTAGTTTAGTTTCAAAAAGGCAGATTGAAAAGAAGACCGATAAAAAATTAAGCCTAAATTTACAATTCAGTTCAGTTATTCGAATATGTTTGGAGTGAGGTTGCGGTTGTTTTTTATTTAGAAATACATCAAGATAATATTTTTTTTATTTTTTTAAAAATTATTTTTAACATTAGCGTATCAAAATAATTTAAAAACACTAAAAACATATTAATTTGAACCAAATAAAAAAATTAAATTTTTTTAAAAATATTTTTAAAATATATAAACAAATAGATCCTTACCAAAATAGTGAGGAACTCGAAAGAAGAAGAGACCCATGTTGAAGGACATGCGGGCAATTTTAGCATCTAGTGATCAACTCTAATAAGGTTTACATTAACAAAAATGTAGAAGTGATCACATTAACAAATTGAATTGATGAGGTAGCTGGCTGGCTTCACAAAATTATAGCAATAAAGGGACAAATGAGATTGTTAATTAATCTTTTTTCTCGTCAACTATAGTTTGCTACGTACGGTCATGGTACTCTATGGTTTATTTATAATTAAACCAATATATTCACAAAAATGATTTTAAGATTTGAGGGAGTGTTTTACATGGTTTTTTGTTTATGTTTTTAGGTGTTTTTTAAAAGTGTTTTCAGCTTGAAAAAATATTAAAAATATATTTTTTAATGTTATCAGGTAGTTTTAATATGTTGATGTTAAAAATTAAAAGAAATCTAAAAATAATATTTTACTATATTTTAAAACAAAAAACTATTTTAAAAAATATTAACCACAAACTCAAAATGTGCTAAGATTTGAATACAAAGTATTCTCATTAAGAATAAACTAAAACTGCTCAGTGTTTCACTGTGCAAATCCACAGTGAAACGCTGAGCAGTCTTCAACTTCTTTTTTTTTCTTTTTTTCTTTTTTTTTTCTTTTTCTTTTTCTTTTTTTTCTTTTTTTTCTGTTTTTCTTTTTTTGGTTTTCTTTGCCTTTATGGGTTTTTTTTTGCTTTTTTTAATGAATTTTTTTTGTTTAATTTCTTTTTGTTAATGTTAATTTTTTTATTTAGTTATTAGATTTTCATGACACGGATCTCGAGTTTGACAAGTTAATATGAATTTTTTTTTTTGCTTTTTTTAATTAATAACATATGCTAAAATTGTTTAGTGTTTTACTGTGCAGTCCACAGTGAAATGCTAAGCTATTTTTTTTTCTATTTTTTTCGTTTTTTTTCTGTTTTTCTTTTTTTTTTTTTGGTTTTCTTTGCCTTTATAGGTTTTTTTTTCCTTTTTTGTGCTTTTTTTAATGAATTTTTTTTGTTTAATTTTTTTATTTAGTCATTAGATTTTCATGACACGGATCCCGAGTTTGACGAGTTAATCTAAAATTTTTTTTCTTTTTTTAATTAATAACATATACTAAAACTGTTCAGTGTTTTACTGTGCAGTCCACAGTGAAACGTTAAGCTATTTTTTTAATATTTTTTCTATTTTTTTTTCTTTTTATACCTTTATAGGTTTTTTTTTTGCTTTTTTTCTTTTTGTTTTTTTCTTTTAATGAATTTTTTTTTTGTTTAATTTAGTTTGTTAATGTTAATTTTCTTTTTTAGTTATCAGACTTTCATTATACGGATCCCGGGTTTGGCGGGTTAACCTAATTTAACGAGTTAACCCAGAATTTTTTTTTTGCTTTTTTTTAAGTTTGATGAGTTAACCCGGAATTTGTTTTTTGCTTTTTTTTTTAATTAATTTTTTTCGTTAAGTTTAGTTTTTTAATGTTAAATTTCTTTCTATTTAATTATCAGACTTTCATGATACGTATCCTAGGCTTGATGGGTTAACCTGTTAATTTTTTTTTCTATTTAGTTATCAAGCTTTCATGACTCGAATCCCAAGTTTGACGGGTTAACTTGGTTTGAAGGGTTAACCCAGTTAATTTAGATTCTTTTCTTTTTCTTCATTAATTTTTTTCTTCATGTTGATTTTTTTCTTTGTTTTTTTAATTAATCTATTTAATTATTATACTTTTATGACACGACCTTGCAGCCAGACCCACATTCAAGGCTCTTGGGTCCGGTGTTGCAGCCAGACTTACTTAAACTTGAGTCATGTAAGTTTAGTACTATTATTAATATTATAAATATTACTCTTGGGTCAAGCATTACAACTGAACCAAAGGCTCTTGGGCATATCTTTGCAGAAAGACTTAACACTATTAGATCTTATTCTTTTTTATATTTTTTATGCAAGAAAAAAAATTTAACCCGTGGCATATGCCTTTATTTTTTTTTCTCTTTTTCTTTTTAAGCCTTTTACTGTGGCTGCATAGTACAGTCCACGGTGAAAAGGCTGATGCCTTTAGTTTTTTTTTTTTGTCTTTTTTAATTAATTTTTTTGAATTTAATTTTTTAATATAAAATTTTTTCTATTTAATTATCAGACTTTCATGCATTGGATCCCAGGTTTGACGGGTTAACTCAGTTTATTCAGATTTTTTTTCTTTTTCTTCATTAGTTTTTTTTCTTCCTATAGGTTTTTTTTTTCTCTTTGCTTTTTCCTTTTTAATTAATATTTTTTAAAATTTTATTTCATTAATAATAAATCTTTTTTCTATTTAGGTATCGCACTTTCATGACACAAATTTCATGTTTGACAAGTTAACCTGATTTGGCAGGTTAACTCCGTTAATTCAGATTTTTTTTCTTTTTTTCTCATTAGTTTTGTTCTTCCGATTTCATCTTTTAATATTGTATGCAGTTCACAGTGAAAAAGTTGAAACCTTTAGTTTTTTTTTTTTTGCTTTTTTTATGTCTTTCATTGTGGACTGCATAGTACAGTCCACAGTGAAAAAGCTGATGTCTTTTTTTTTTATTTTTTATTAATTTTTTTATTTAGTTTGTTGATATTAATTTTTTTTATTTAGTTATCAGACTTTCATGACACGGATCTCAGGTTTGACGGGTTAACTCAGTTAATTTAGATATTTTTTCTTTTTCTTTTTTAGATTTTTTCTTCTTATAATTTTTTTCTTTTATTGTTTCTTTTTATTTAATATTTTTTTATTTAATTTAGTTCATCAATATTAAATTTTTTTTCTATTTAGTTATCGAATGATGCCTTTAGTTTTTCTTTTTTGCTTTTTTGCTGTTTTTATGCCTTTAACTGTGGACTGCGCACTGTAGTACACAGTGAAATGGCTGATGCCTTTTTATTTTTTTTTCCTTTTTAATTAATTTTTTATTTATTTTAGTTTGTTAATGTTCAAACGGGTTAACCTGGTTTGACGGGTTAGCCCAGTTAATTTTGTGTTGACCTGTCAATTTTTTTTTTCTATTTAGTTATCAAACTTTCACGACACGAATTTAAGGTTTGAAGGGTTAACCCGATTTGAAGTGTTAACCCAGTTAATTCAGATTTTTTTCTTTTTCTTCATTAATTTTTTTCTTTATTTTGGTTTTTTTCTTTGTTTTTTTCTTTTTAATTATCACACTTTTATGACACGACCTTGCAGCCAGACGCACATCCAAGACTATTGAGTCTGGTATTGTATTCAGACCCACTTAAACCTTGGATCATGTAAGTTTAATGTTATTATTAATATTATAAATATTACTCTTGGATCAAGCATTGCAGCCACACCCAAGACTCTTGGATATAGCTTTGTAAAAAGACCTAATATTTTTAGATCTTAATTTTTTTAAATATTTTTATGCAAAAATTATTGACCCGTGGCATCGCGCGGGTCATGCAACTAGTTTATTTACTAAACTAAGCTTTCAAAATCAAGGTACATATTCTAGTTTAATTTATTATGCATTGTTTTAAATCTGTAATTGTCTAAATTCTATACTTTATGAAGATGTGATACGATTTCCTCCTGTCGAAGATACACAGACGACATGGAATGCCATTTTACTTTAAATTATTCATCCAATCTCATGATCGTTGGCTTTTGGCCCCGATGTGGTACCATAAAGGCTTACGTGCATAAATCTTATTGTTTTGGTAAATAATAAAGGCTTACGTGCATAAATCTCCATTGATCAGTTCGCATTACAGATTACTTCAAAGAACCATCCACAATCTAAACAAATTTAAGATCATTTGCATAATTTATGTTATTTTATCCCTCGATCCCTTCATGCCCATCAATCAGATCTTACTCACTACAATTAAGATGCTATATATCATGCTAATTATGATAGTAGTAGTGGTAGTAATTAAGATACTGTCAAGTTTTAAAGAGGCCAAGAAAGAAATCGAAGATCAGAGTGGAACAATAATAATTACTAGATTAATTATTACTAGACTCCAACGGGCGGAGGAGGAGGAGGGGCCTCGGCAGACACCGGGGGAGCACCATCTCTACGGCGGTGGGCATTCTTGTTATTATGCATCCAAACCTTAAGCACATTTCTTTTGACACCAACTTCATTGCAAAACTGATTAAGAGCCATATCATCATGTTTCTGTATTCTCCACCCTATCTTTTCAGCAAACTCTAGCATTCTCTCCTTTTGCTCCTGCGTGAACTTTGTCCTAAACCTCTTATTATTGCTGCCAGCACTCTTCACCATAAACCCTTTCCCTTCACCTCTCTCAGGAGTCTCTGAGCGTCGATCATGATCAAGGTCGTCGTCATCATCATCATATTCATCCTCATGAGGACGTGACATGAAATCATGAACTGGCCGGTTCATGTTTATATCAGTGGGCGCACCGTACAAGAGAAACTGTTGTGTTTGTGGTGGTGGAGATAGGAGGAGTTGTTGCTGGTGCTGTCTTTTGGTACTACCTTGTCTTCTATGGAAGTTGCGGTGGCAACCACAGGCAGCACAAGTGAGCCAATCGCGGGTGCCTTCACCACCACGTGGCATGAACTCTCCACAACCGTCATTGGCATGGCCACCAATAGAAGCAGCATGGTTTCTCATGCACTCTTTGTACTTGACAATGTTAATGTTGTAAGGATCTTTAGTTGTTTTGGAGTTTGAGTTCATGGTGGTGATTGTTTTGGTTTGGATTACCATGTCAATATCCTGGTCATGGTCAGTTTCAGATTTATGCTGCTCCTGCTGCTGTTGATGGTAGGGTACAACACTTGGGTCCATTTTGGAAAGAGAGAGAGTAGCAGTAGTGTCTTTCTGTCTGTGTTTTTGTTGGGTTAAGGAGATGGGATCATGGAGTTCATGCTGAAGGCTGGATTTAGGAGAACTGTTGGAGGTTTTTTGTCAACTTGTAATTATAATAGCTGTGGAAAAAAGCGTGAAATGAATTTAAGGCATTCATGACCAGAGAGTGAGTCAGAGAGAGGATACGCAGAAGGGCGTCACAAGTTCAAGTGACTCACACGTGGCAGTTAAAAATAATTAACAAAATATATAGGCCGTGACCGCTTTACCATAGCAGAAGACATAAATTATTAATTATTATTTTTATAGTGAAATTAGTATTTTGTTATTTAGTGAAAAAAATGGTGGTATTTGTTTAGGGATGCCTCTTGATCATTAAAATATTCTTGGGGGATATTTAATTTCTTTTTGTTTTTTTACAGTAAAAACATATCTTTAATGACTGTGTCAATAAAATTTAGAGTTGTTTATCAACAATTTTTTTACTTTTTATAAATTTTTAAATAATAAAAATACTTCTTAACCCCATGATCAAAAAAATATTTAGCTTTTGGAAAAAAGTTTTTTTTTATTATTTCATTCTTAATATACAGTTAAAATACATATTTGACCTAAAAAAACAAGAAAAAAAAGGTTTGTATTCGGGGATATTTTTGTACTTTCACATGAGTTTTTTTTTGTAATTATCAGGGTTATGGGAGTGTTTTGGTATTTTCATGTTATTTTTTAATTTTTTAATCAAAAAAGCAGTTGGCATGCTCTTGCAAGTAAATGGCATTCGTGTCATTTAGGCAGTGTGTTCGATGCCACCTGATAGCCAAACCTGACATTTCATTGTTTCTCTGGATGCAACACCGTGTTTTCTTTCACATGGTATTATGCGTGACAATATATTAAAAAGAAGATGAAAATCACCAAAAACATCAAATTCTTAAAACCTATTTACCAATTAATCATCGCATGATTAATTCATTGCATGTTCTACGGTTTTCAAATATCAATTTATTCAAATAACCCATTTCTTTTAATTTTTTTAATTGATAGAATTCTTCCTTTTAAACGGAGATATATTTTCTTTTCAATTAAAAATAATTTTCTCATCAAATCAACAATCAACCCTTTAATACATCACTACAAGTAAATTCACTCTAATTTCATCAATCTTTGAATTTCTAAAACATCAAAATTTATATTTATCATATAAAAATAGGATTAGTCATCTAAACTCGGGTATCATAATTTCAACGCATTTTATAAGAATAACACAAATTCATCGAATCTCCGTTCTCCATTTTACGCATCCAAATTTTTGCTACAACGGCCGATATAAAGGCTGAACCGAAGGTCCAATATGAAAAATGAAGAAGGAAGCGATGGGATGGGAACAGATGATGACATACATATCAACTCATTATCCTCCACCTACGGCTCCAATTTCTTTTTAATGTATAAAATTATATGTAATTGATTTTACAAGTGAATTAATAATATAAAATTTGTTTTTTAATTTAATTAAAATGTATAAAAGAGGATCCACATAAAAAAAACCCTAGCCAGCACTAATCAAAATAGCATCCATGCATCGAGCTATGGCATATACAAATAAAAAAAATAAGGATTAATCGAGATAAGCATAAGTTGACTCAGACACCCACATTAAACTAAAAAAAAAACAGGGATGCAACAGTAAGACAATATCGCCTGGTTGTGGGGTTGGGCTGTATTTAAAAAATATCAAATTAGTACTTTTGGTATATTAATGATATGAAGATGTCTGATTAGTTTTAATTACATCTTAAACTTGTTTTTAAAAAAATATTTATATCGGCTGCATACAAAAATTACAATTACTACAAAGGATTCTTTTTTTTTTAATAACAGATGTAAGGTAAAGCTGCTGCCACGTAAAATTCGGTGGGAAAGAAGGAAAAAAATAAGAAGAGAAGACATAGGAACAATGTCAAGGCCTGTGGAAAACTAGCCCGGCCCTTTTCAAACCCAATTTGAGCTCAAATTCCAGACTCCTCTAGAAAGCCCAGATATATATGTTTTCGTGAGTTTACCAGAAAGTTCGTCGATCAAGGGGTAGCCGCCGGATAATCCTCGAAAGTACCAGGTGTCTCCTGCACTTCCTATAAATACCGAACCTATCGCTTGCACTTCTCCATAGAGAACGACAAGCAAGTTCCAGTCAAAGCACTTTCTTGATAAGCTATCAAATTAAGGGAGCGACGCAGCTTCTCGTATACAACCCTGTAAAAGATGGCAATGATCCGAAGCTTCTTCGACAACAGACGAGGCACCATCTTTGATCCATTCGCTTGGGAACCCTTTAAGGACTTCCCTTTCCCTTCATCCTCACTTGTCTCTCATGACAATTCAGCCTTTGTTAACACGCGCATCGATTGGAAAGAGACCCCAGAAGCCCATGTCTTTAAGGCCGATCTTCCTGGTCTTAAGAAGGAGGAGGTGAAGGTGGAGATTGAGGATGACAGGGTGCTTCAGATCAGCGGGGAGAGGAACGTGGAGAAGGAGGACAAGAATGACATATGGCATCGTGTCGAGCGTAGCAGCGGCAAGTTCCTGAGGAGGTTCAGACTGCCTGAGAATGCTAAGGTGGATCAGGTCAAGGCTTCTATGGATAATGGGGTACTTACAGTGACTGTGCCGAAGGAGGAAGTTAAGAAACCTGATGTCAAGGCTATTGAAATCTCTGGTTGAGTGAGATTATACAGCCATTGTGAGAATTGGGTGCCTGTCTGTGACTCTGTGTGTTCTTAATTATAATAGTAGCTCAAAATCTTGTGTCTCTGTTAATACGATAATGTGTATGCAAGTGTTTGTTTCAAGCTTCTTCTGAAGTTTTAAATGATGAGTTAATCAATAGAATATGTTATCTATTTCTTCTTGTGATTCTTGTTAGGTTTCTTTGCAAGTTCACCTCGAGATCTTCTGATCCAAGAAGCTTCAATGAAAGAAATCTGTAGATATGAGAAACAAATATAAGAGCTTAGTTGTTTCTCTAAAGCTCACCTAAACAACAGACTGGAAACCTCTCTGTCCAAGCAATTCAGAGGTTTCCAGAAAATTAATTAATGCACATCCAGCAATAACAATCACATAACAGTAAACCTCAAATTTCTATAAGGCTTCAGTTGATTCTTAGTGTTTTGGTCCCTTAAAATTTCCTTTTATAAAAGAATATTCAAGAAAAAAAAAATCAGAAATTCAAAATACAAAAAATATTTTTGGATAATAAATAGAAGAGTTTTAATATAAAAAAAAAAGTGTGCTAAAGGAGAACTTAGTCACACAATAAGAAACTGGGATCAAATGGAATAAAGATAAGACAAACTTGTAAAACAATTAAGTTTAGGAATAAGAAACTGGGATCAAATGGAATAAAGATAAGACAAACTTGTAAAACAATTAAGTTAAGGAACCTAATTGAACTTAACTTTTGATGGGCTAAATTGATATAATTAAAGAGCTTAATAAAAAAAAAATTAAATATCTTATGTTCTGTACTTTGATATCTCCAATATAATAAAAAAAATATCTTATGCATAACTTTTTTTTAACATAAGTCATCATGATATAACAAGTGTGGATACTTGCCGAGCATTTCCTTCTCAATTCCTCACATTGCCACCTTGAGCCTCTTAGCCGAACCAATTGTTATTTCATCCTTTAACTCTCATGCCTCAATAGCTAACATATTTAAACAAACTTGTGAACTTCACATCATACTTTGTCATAGTCAAGTCACCCTGAACTAGCTTCTTAAAAACATAGGACATGGAATTCCTCACGCTCTTCGGTAGAAATCGCTCCAAGAACATGTTTGAGAATTCCTTCCATGTTATAGGAGGAGAATCAACTATTCTTTCTCTCCTATTTTAATCATATCAGTTAGCATCCACCTTACCTTTTAGCCTAAAAGATGTTAAAGTCACTATATGATGATCCGTGCATCTCATAGCCTTATACTTATGCCACACCGCATCCAAAAATTATTGTGGGTCCTCAGAGTTATTGACTCCCTTAAAAGTGGGAGGTGTCAGTTTAAGAAACTCTGACAAAGGTACCTTCATCTCATACACAATATGGAAAGTCGAAGATGCATTCTTATTCTTCTCCTTCTCTCTCTCAGCTAAAAGATTAGCCAGGTTCTGCATGGCCTGTCCAATCTTATCCGAAGCACTGTCAGCATGAGGCACCCTAACCTGTGATTCTTGCTCTAGGTCTTGACCAACATCCAAACCATAGTCTCTCTCATCCTGAATTTCTGTCTTTATTTGGTTAAGGCGAGGGGGTTCTAACCTTCCTTCTTCGTCTCTCATTCAAGAGCTAAACAATAGGAATGTTCTCCCGATCATTACCGTCATAGTCAGCATTAACTACATGTCTAGCTCTTGGTGTTTTTCCTAAAAGAACGCATGTATATCAAATTATAAAGGAGTTCAATAACGATATACAAAATATGATTTTGAAGAATTATAAGAGGAATGACATCAAGACAAGACAGATCCTAAGCTTCATATGTTACAAGGGTTTTAACAAAACTAGATTATGGTGTTTTAACAAAAGTGGGCTCTGATACCATCTTTGTCACAACCCAAATCTCAGGACCATGACCGACAACGCAGGTGGTGTCATAAGAACACTCCACTTACGCTAAGCCTCTATACAGACATATCAAAAGAATAAATTATTTAAAAATACACAGCATTCATAATCTTTCAAAATATTATATTATTCAAAACTAATGAAACCAAATGATAGTTTAAAACTTCTCATTAGTAATTAAAACAAAAATATTAATTTATAATACTCATTAAATTATCAAAATCCAAACTTAATTGAAACAGGGTAATAGTGAAGTGTCTATAACATTGAATCAAACCATAAGAATTAGAAGAGAGAAAAACAATTCTCTTATGACTTTTCTTTATATACATAGGTTAACTTAAGTTGGTTTTGGGTTAACTTGAGCTTGGATTTGGGTTAAAAGTTTAAGTATTACAAAAAATTACTAGTTTTATTATCGAAGAAACCCTAAATTTTATCAAAATGAATTGTTTTTCAAGTGTTTTGTCTTCTATTGTCAATTAATATAATTATCAACTTTATGAACTCAAAAGAATGAATATTAACATAAATATGTAATCAACCTCTATCAAAACACTCTAAAAACCCCGTTCTTGAATATATTGAATTTTGAAACATCACCACTTAGGCACTAAAGTTATGTTCTTCAATTGAAATAAAAACATTGCAAGATCAAAACTTGTGCGTCAGTGGACATAGATATGTCTTATAATGTCACCATTACATTCTTCTGTCGGACAAGGAAATGAATCCAAAATTTCTGGCTTTGGTTGGGTAAGGATTTTCAGAGTTGATGAAACTGTCGTGAACACAATCAGACCGGGTGGAAAACCAAATTTCCAAATGCACTGAAATTTCTGCAACGCCTCCTATGAAGTGGCAATATTGTTCCTGAGTTTGCATTTGAGGGTCCTTTTATTTCGAGTCGAATGTGTTCAGCTTCGAGCTGTTGTACTTGGGATTGTTGGTGTAAAAGGAAACACAGGGTGCTATCATCTTTGCACCTTCTAGGCTATGGAAGTTTGTTGACCCTTCCAAACCATTCACATGTTATACTTATTTCCATACAATACAACTGCCTCGTAATGCGTTTTGGAAAATTGCCATGCAACCGTGCTTTTAATGAAACTGCTACCCTTCCAGATCCGGAGCAACCTCCTCCATTTAACGTTAGGAGATGCCCCAAGCCAATAAATCAATGAGAAGCCTGTTTTCTCTCTCGGGCACGAGGACCAGGAGTCAATGGTGCCCCAAGTCACTCACGTTTCACTCTAGTTGAAGGGTTCTTCTTGCTTTCTACACATGGTCATTGCATAATCCAAAGGCTAACATGGGCTAAAAAGTTGGATTTAAATATACATATATTTCACCAATGATGTACCTATACAATGTTACCATTTGGAATGGCTTACATGTTATTGATGTCCATTCTCCAAAAGATGATAACAGCAGAGTATGCCAACGGCACCACAACCTCGACATAAAGAGCTAACTTGGACACAAGTGGAAAGAGGAAGAGAGAATGCACGCGCATCTAGGTAGGTAGGGCATGGCTCACTACTGGGTCCTCAGCCTCCATTTCATGCAACAAAGCGTGGCACTCATCAAACTCAGTTGGTGGAGTTACTCTCTTGCGTATCAACATTTCCACAGTGGGGAATTTCCTCTTCCTCCCACCTCTTGGCCTTGAGCTGAACTGCTGATCAGACTCCACAAAATCACCCTGATCCAAAAGCAATCCAGTTCAGAATGCCAATTCATTTTCTAAATCCACGTTGATGAACGAAATGTGCTAAAAACTGCACAGAACTTACAGGAGTATAGACATGCAAACCAGATTTTTCATGGTTATCTCTCACATGCTTGTATGAGAATCTCATGTCACAACCTGGAAATCCACACACATAAGGCCTTTGTTCAAGGTGCACTGCCTTCATATGCTGGTTAAGATTTGTTTTCTGCACACAAATAGGAAAAAAAATTAACTAAAAAGAAAATGATGCTGGGTGAGCATGAAATGGTTCGCTGGTCGGGATTAAATACTATAAGAAACAGAGTGGTGGATTTTAAAACATTTGTTAATCTTACAGTTGAGAATGTGTGCTGACAACCCTTGAAATGGCATTTGATTCTCTCTGTTGAACCACTGACAGGTTCGTGGGTGCGAAGATGTCTATTAATGTTCTTTCTCAGCTGTTTCGTGCCACAGATATCACAGTTAATGTATTGGTGGCAGGACTGTATGTGGGCCTTGAGGCATTTTTTATTAGAAAAATGTTTCATACAGCCTGGTTCTATACACATTGCCTCCATTGAGTCCAGGTTAACTGCGTTAGAGAGGATGATAATCAGAGATTGCAAGTAGGATAAATTGCCAAATTGCCAAATCATTAAATGTTCTTCCTCATTTTTTAGAAACATCAACTCTGATACTTGTGTATGAGTGAAAAGAAAGAAACTTACTATGAGAATCCTCATGCTTTTGCAGCTTTGACGGGTATCTGAATGCCTTTCCACATCCCAGTTCCTGGCATACATACTGCGTCTCGCCTCCAACACTACTGGAGGAAGAACTCTCATCATGAAGCTCTCTAACATGCCTTTTCAAATTGCTTGGGTAAACAAATTTACGATCACAATTCTCAATTTCACACTTGAAAAGTTTCCCTTCATGGTGGAGAAGGTGGCGAGTTAAGTGATCTTTCCTTCTATAGCTGGCATGACAATCATCAACTGAACACATAAATGGCCTCTGCAAAATAAATAAATAAATAAATAAATGACATAAACATTAGAAGAAATGATTTCTTAGATCACTATAAATAATATCAAGAGACAAAAAAAAAAGCCTTCCTTCAAACCTGAACTTCAACAGGTGCGTGATCGAGGCTCACTTGATGGAGCTTCTCAGGAGGTCTCCCAGCCTGATACTAGTCCATTCAAGCCAAAATGGAAGCCTCTTGCATTTTGGAGTTCACTGTGTGGGATCCAATGCTCACGCATTAACTTCCAGGTGTTTTTCTATACTAATGGCATTCCTGCAAAATACTTAGTATTCAATCGATGTAGATCCTAATATTAAATATCATTAACAGCACACTTTGAGCTGCATAGCACATTGCATTCTTTAAAAAATGCATTCGAACAAGAAATCAAATAGAAAGCAAAACCTTGTGTACAAGCAACCCATGCAAGTAGAAACATGGTCAAATACCTCAAGAGAATGACTTTGCATGTGTTGAACCAAATACGCAGGCTTTTTGAAACTAGCACCACATTTTTCGCAAGTATTGGATCTTACTCCCTCCTTTACCTCATCCCCACCAAGTCGTTCTTTTTCTATCTCCTCCTAAGCAAAAGGAAATACAGAGGTAAGACCGCAATTTAACTTAACCAATCTTCAATTTGATATATATATATATATATATATATATATATATATATATATATATATATATAGGAGTCGTTTATATCGATTTGAGCAGAAAATACACACAAGATTTATTGTTTATTCCCTTCAAGGCTTCAACAGCCACAAAAGAATTAAATACCAAAGAAACCACTTCAGGAAATAAGATCATGCAAATTAATGGCAAATCAAATACAAATAAAAAAACCCAAAGAATCATGAAAAAAATCCAAACCCAATAAAAATAATTAATAAAATCAAAACAATTAACAATAAATCAAAGCCAAATCTTTTTTCTTTGATGAATAAGAAAGCACAATCTTGATTCCTATATATATAGAAAAAGGTTCTGCCTGTGAAAGCTGCTACTATTAACCAAGAAGATGAGAAACAGAAAGAGGGATTAAAAGACGGACCTTGTGATGGGTGAGGACATGAGAAGTGATAAGAGACTTCTTGGATCTGCAAATTCCACAGTAATCACAGTAATATCGCCTTATATCTCTGAATATAACTGCCCTTCCTTTCTCCGCTGCTTCTTCCATCATCACCATCGCTCTTTCTCAAAAGGGGTTTTTGGTTGGAGAGATGGCAGAAAGAGGCGCCAAAGGGATTACTTATAGCTACACTGGCAGGAACCCTAGGGTTAACGCGACGTTCTGTTTCTTTGAAAAAAAAATATTGAAGTTAATTCATCGGTTTTCACCACGTCAATTTAGTGACCTCAAAGGCTAAAACTCAATCGGTGCAATCAATATCTTTTTGGTTTAACCTAAAATTTGACCCGGCTCAAGTTTTGGACATCTAGTTTTCCGGATTAACTCATTGAGCCGACTTCAATACCTATATTCCCATGTCATAAATTATATCTGTGTGCATTTTTTTGGGTTAAAGATGAAGATTAAAAGCCCACACAAAATCCAATTTCAAATTTTCAATACTCGTAAGAAACCACTAGACAACCAAAATTCTTTCTCACGCTGCGGGGAATTTTTTTTTATATAATATTATTAAACTCATGTTAATATACCAATTTTAATTTTTTCTGATCTAACTCGTTTTTAAGTTAAATTTTAAATTAAATCATGTAAAAGATGTACTAATATATTTTAATAAACTTGATAAGTTCAAAAACAACTTGAATAATTAGCAAAAACATAATTTGACTTTTAAAAAAATTTAAAATGATAATTTTAAAAATATTAAAATGACCTAAATTTAATGAGTTAATCTGTCAAACTCACAATCCAGATCAAGAACTCCATTTGGCATAATAACTTAGGTTAATTAATCAAACATGTGTTCTTCAATCCACGGGCTTCATATTGTTTAATAGCTTTGTTTTTTTAACTATTTTTTTAATTATATGATAAAAAATTAATATTCATAGAATCAAGTACAAACTCAATATCGAGATATTTATTTAAGATCACAATAAATATATAGAAAATAAACCAAGATAAATTATAAATTTCAATTCAAGATTAACCACCACAATTGCTACTCGGTTCTCATTATATATTATGATCAAAACTTAGGTTTTGTTAAGGTTTTTTAGGTGGTCCCAAAGGCTTCATCGTATACCCTTGTGCATTCAATACTACAAGTCAGGAGAAAAGTTGGAGGAAATATTAATGCAAGCGAAGAAAAAGTTTGAGACATTAACTTAAATGCACATCCAAGTAAAGCCGATGAAGACTCTAAATAAGGTTCGCTGGCAGACTTCTAAAATAGTAAGCAACCTTACACATTGATGGAAAAGTACGTTAAATATCATATGTTCAAGACCTTGAAATCACAAGTTCAAACATCAAAATCCAGTGATAGTTAATTGCTGAGACCAAGTCTTTCTGTTAAATGATGAACGCATCAAGACGCAAGTAACTGATAATTGTAAAAACTTCAAATTCAATTCCATAAAGCTAAAATTCCTTAACTACAGGGTAAGGAAGATGGAGTCCAGTATGCACACAGGAAAGCAAAGAGGGCTCAAGAATTAAATGAGCAATTTTCTATTAGACATGTTGGATAAATGAACAACGTTAAACCAATTGTGTTTCTCCACTGTCATTTACAATAACAAAACCTAGAAGAGTAATGAGTAGTCTGCTTAAACAAATATGATTCCATTCTCTTTAATGGTATCAATAACAATTCCAAGTTTACCTTCAATCCGCTCATCTTTTCTAGGTTCATAAGACATTGCATACACATCAGCTTCCTTGGATCTCTCAGCAATGAGCTTCCCTACAATTCGACAGGCATTGTGATCTGTGAGTGATGGTAAACTGTGTCTCAGATCCTTGGCATTTGTGGTAGCAACTGATACCACTTTACTTGTTCCCCGGTGCATCACTTTTGCCTGGATAAATCTCCTTGAAAAGAAAACATTTAGTAAGAATGGCCTCATATACATATCTGTCCTCTGTTTCCACGATTTCTTGTTAGGTTTCTTGGCAAGTTCACCTCGAGATCTTCTTGTCCAGGCAGCTTGAATGAAAGAAGTCTGCAGATATGAGAAACAAATATTAGAACTCGTTTCTTCCTTGAAAAGTCATCTTAAACAACACTAATTTCGGCTGTAAAGATGACTGAAAACTGTAGATGGCAATGCTAGATTCTCTGTCTAACCATTTCAGAGGACTGCAGAAAATGAAGTAATTGACAACTAACAATAGTAAAACTACAATAAGACTATCACACAAAAAAGCAAACCACAAATTCCTGTGCTCCCATTGACTATTAGAGAGTACAACACAGTTTCTGGAAGATTGTAATTAGGATGTGTCTTATTTATGGCAATCAAAATCGGATTCATTTCTACAAAAAGCATATTCTAATGCTCTGTGATGAAATTTGGAGGTGAATCAAAATTCCACTCACATATAAACAGAAAAGAAGACCATCAATGTCAACGGATGGGAAATGAACCTGCAGCATTTTCTCTGTGGTGCCAGCAAATTACTGCCAGGCCAAGCACAAATGGTCATGAAACAATAGAACTGTCAAAATTATTTCAGCTATTCATCAATTTTAATTAGGAGTATTTTTCATCACAACATACAAGTCGTGGAAAACTCTCAAGGTACCTTTCTTCCCACAAGAAGACTATGTTCAACATGGAGAAGCAAGCAGCAGGGTTTTTTTTTTTTTTTTAAGATAAAGCAGTAGCCAAAGTTTAACAAAGCAATTACACAATCAGGGGTAGCTAAATTATATATTACTTGAACAAGTTACAAGCATGTCTCTTCAGAGCAAGAGCATTCTTGGTCAGCGACCATACTAATAGCAAGAAGATCCTAGCAATAACTGTTTCTCAATAATTTTTTCAGCAGTAAGAATTGTTGAGAAACTTTGCGCGTGAAAGCTTTTCCTTTTGAAACCAACATTAGAAAGTTTAGCTATGTTTTATCAAATTCTACTACCACAACTTCTATTAGATTAGAACACAAGCAATCTAATTTTCTATAATATAAAATGATTTCTCATCTAGCTAACCTGCTCCTACTACTTTATCAATACTTAGAAATTGTCCGAAAGTTAGCCTTTTCCTCTCACTTTTATCCTCCACTTTCTTTACATTAAAATAAAATAAAATTGAATTATCCATTGTGCAAAAGTTGAAGGTGGGAGTTCCAGTCTAATTATCTACCTAGTGCAAAATAATTGAAACATTTTTTTCTTCTTCTTCTTCGCCTTTTACCACACATTGAGAAATATAATAACACCCCTTCTCAATAATTGACAAAAATAACTTACCATATCCTTCTGTTAAAAGCTCCAGTACAAAAACATTTGATTCTAATAACGCTTAACAAATCATCAGTTGGAAATAAACAGAAAGATGATGGATTTCATAACCTATTAAACCAAGAGAAATGCATATATAACCAAAAATAAGATAAATGATACCGAAACAGGAAATCAGCAAATCCATTTGCTGTTCAGGGAAAAATTCAAGTATAAAAATCAAAACAGCAGAAAAACATGAGACTCGGCTTACTATTTAAAATTTGTTCCCTTTTCAAAGTAGTTTCCAGGGTAAAGAGAGATTGAAGAAGAGTGTGTGCAAACCTTGTTGAGAGAGGATGGGTTGTTGTTGATGGAGATGGAGATGTGTGTGGTGGGAAATGAAGAGCCCCATGAAAGGGAATTGGGTTTGATTGAGCGAGTTGAGCTAGTTAGGAGTGAGTCAGCGGAGAGAAGTGATTGAGTTGAAAGAGCTGCACAAGAAGATATTATGCAGGCCATCTTCTTCGTGGGACTAACTGGTGGCTCTCTCGTTTGAGTAAAAAACATGCAATAAAGAAACCTATGTTGTAATACTTGGTTTTATCAGATTTTTTTTATTTAATGTTTTGAGATTTTTTGAAAAATGCTTTCGATTTTTTTTTTGTTTGTTTTTCTAGCATTTAGTGACTAGAGGTTATGTTTTAAATTATTTTTTAGTTAGAAATATATAGAAAAAATATTTTTTTATTTATAAAAATTTATTTTTAATATCAACATATTAAAATTATTTAAAAAACACTAAAAATAATAATTTTAAACAAAAACAATCAACTTTTAAATAAATAATATTTTGACCGCAATATTAAATATTTTTTTAATATAAAAAATTTACTTTTTTAAATTTAAAAAAATAACACTCAAAAAAGTAACAATGGATATGTATTTTTTAATTTACAAACTAATCACATAAGTGATTTACTTCTTGTTGTATAGTTGATTTATACTACAGATCCTTTTTAACGATTCAATTGTTCCTTATTTCGATAAAGTGAGATCCTTGAAAGCTACCAATTGTGTTTTAATCATAGATTTAAAATCCAGTTCAACATGGTACTTCACCCGAGACCCAATTAATTTGAGATTAGAACTGGATCAAGTTTAAAAAAATATATAAAAAAGTTAAAATTTGGAGTGATGCAATGATTCAATTGACCAGATTATACCTTGTTAAAAACTTAGTTATAATTTATTGATTTTTGCTTCTTTTTTTTTACTAAAACGATATTATTTTAATTTTTTAAAAAAATTAAAATTAATCTCATATAACCCGGTAAACCAGTCAAGACCCAAAATCCAGATCTTAAACGAGATCGAGTTTAAAAACTCTGGTTTTAATGGTATCATGCCAGGCCATGCTCTGCAGTCTCTTACCCATGAATTGATAGATTTCCATGTTTTGATGCATGGGCATTTTTGAAAGCCAGCTTCACCGCATTCTTCTGTTTTATAAAGAGATCAAAATGTTAAGACATGGTGATAAACTGGATAGGTGTTCTGTAATCCATCTCGTTTCAAGTAAAATTTCTCTTAACAAAAAAAAATATATTCAATCAATAATAACCCCTGAGTTAATTTAAGATAACTTTATTAATACATAACCTAGAATATAAAATTAGAATAAACTAGTAAAAAAAAATTTTAAAAAAATCACAAAAATCAAATTCTCGTAACTTAATATCAAATGATAAAATTAAAAAATTAATTTAAAAAAAAAGTAAAAAAAAACCTTAAACCAACCTGAATTAACTTCAGGAACCTGACACACGCGATATAAGTTCTTGATAAAAATAAATATTAAAAAACAAAATATAGAAAGAAGACCTAAGTTAAATAAAAAAAATATTAAAAATAAATCTTAGTCAATTCGGGTTAATTCGACTAATCTCTACCCGGGATAACCCCACATAAAAGAAAGCAAGAAAATCACAAAGCTCAAGGACAATAATTTAATATCAAATGATGAAAGTGAAAAGAAAAATAAATTTCATAAAAAAAACATGAGACAGTTTTTTTTAGTCAACTCATGTTAACTTGACTAACCCACTACCCAAGATATGAGAACAGGATAATATCATAAAAAAAGCTGAACAAATCACAAAATTCAAGGGATAATAATCTAATGTCAAATTATAAAATTGAAAAAAATCAATTTGAAAGAAAAAACCTTAAAAAAGACTAAAATTAAATTGAGCTAATATTTAAAACCCACTTGGTTCATGAGACCAAGATTATCTCATAAAAAATAAACACAAAAAAATAATAAAATAAAATTCTCAATCATAAAAAATTAAAAAACAAAACAATGGTATAAAAATAAAATAAATAAATAAATAAAAATTAAATTAAAAAATAAAATAAATTAAGAAAATGATATAAAAAATAGTAATAAAAAAAGGGACTGAAATTGAATAAAAAATTAAATGAAATAAAATTTCAAGATACAAAATTTAAAAAAATAAAGAAAAAATAAAAATACAATTAAAAAAGTGATGATCGAATTAAATGAAATAAAAATTCTCAAAAATAAAATTAATAATAACTTTAAAAATCATTAAAATCAATATAAATAATCATTAAAATAATAAATATTAAAATAAATATAAATATAAACGGGAGGATATAATTACAGATTAAAAGGTCCAACACAAATCCCGAAATCAAGGAAAAGGAAAAGAAAAAGGGAGAGAGAGATGGAGAAAAAAACAATCCACGAACACGAATCTCACCGTACAGACCACCCAATCAGCTACTCACCACCATATTGACATGAGAAAAATGCGTGAAAAGACCTGCACACAAAACTTACTGGAGCAGAGACATGCACACCAGACTTTTCATGGTCCTCTCTCACATGCTTGCATGAGAATCTCATGTCACAACCTGGAAATCCACACACAAGCTATAATAAAAGCTTTTGCAGCTAAGAGAGGGTGTGGTTGAATTCATTAGATTTTAAATTTATATTTTAGAAATTATTAAGTTAATTATTATAAATTTTAGAATTATTAAAAGTTTATATGGTTAGTAACTTTAGTTTTTATAGAATTAGTCTAGTTTAGATACCTACTATAATAAAAAAAATAAAAACTTTTATTTCTAGAGATAATCAGCTTGAGTACCATAAATTTTAAAGCCGCTAAAAATTTATATATCGTTAATTTTAAAGCCTTAAAAAAATAATCAAGGTATATATAAACTAATCTGGATATCCTCCGTTAAAAAAAAATTAACAACCACAGCTTTTCTAAGCAAATCTTTAATAATTTATAATTATAATTATTATAATATTTTTTACAACTATGATAAAAAGCTATTGCTCTTTTCTAAACTAATCTTTAATTATTCATAATTATCATTATTATAAAGAAAAACTGAATTTTTTATGTTAAAAGAATTATTTTGTTCAATAGTTTATAGTAATTTATTTTTTATGCTACAAGGTAAATATTATATTTTTAAAAATAACGATGTATATTTTGAATTGTAATTATAAAATAATATTACTAACAAGAATAATTAATGATAATTAATTAAATTATATAATATTAAGATAGAAAATTAAGATATACTAAATAAAAATATGTAATAGTTTATAAATTCTTTTATCGGATAATAGTTTGTGACTTGAAACCAATAATGACTTTGAGAAATTGCCCTAATTTAATTATATTCGGGGCATGTTTTGAGTAAAAAAATAATAAAAATTTGAGGAGCATTGTTTTGAAATCTGACCCAGGGGTTGATCCAGAGTTGGAACCGAACCGGATTGATGAAAAAATAAAAAAAATCATGACCCGGTGTGACCTGACCGACCTGGCGGGTTGACCCGGCAAAACCCGGTTGCAACCCCGTTGACTTTTGTTTTTGTTTTTTTACTAAAATGATATCGTTTTGAATTTTTTAAAATAGAAATTGACCCGACCAACCCGGTAACCTGATCAAAATCTAGTGACTTGATCAAAATCTAAAATCCAGGTCTTTAACCCGGTCAGCTACCGGGTCGCCTTTAAAAACTATGCCGAGGAGGCTATAAATGCTGGCGGGCCAGTTTCTCTTGTCCACACATGATGCTATCTACGAAACCAAACGGCCCACTACGTACCATAGTTGCTGTAGTTTTGTCGGTGTTATATTTGTTTTTTAAAACAAACTTTAAAAATACCATTCAAGTATATATATTCTTAATTTTACATCAAATAGTTTTTTTATATCAATTTTAATTATTTGTATATCAGTTATATTTTTAAGTTTTTCAAAATTCTCAATTAATTATTTTCATCATTTTTAAGGTTTTTTATTAATATTTTTGTCCCCAAAGACATCTTTACATACTATAAGTAAAAGGAGTAAAATAAAAGAAAATGAGTTGCATCCCTGGTTTTATAGTAATTAAAAATTTTAATTTTTTTCTTTCAAATATTTCTGAGTTGGGGCTAATTATATTAAATAAAATATAAAAATCATCCTAAAACATCTTAAAATAAGTTGTTTTGAACTAATTTTTAATAATAAAAATATTTATTTTTAAATTATGGGCTAGTTATACTAAAATTTATACCTAAACTAAATGTTTATATTTATGGTGAGTTATCCCTTCAAGGCTTGAACTATGTATAAATTTTTATTTAAAATATATATTTTAAAGTGCTTGAATTATATATAAAAAATAAATTTTTTATAATTTTACAATTCAAATTTATTTTATATTTTTTATATCATATTAAAAATATATTTTTGATAACCTTGATAAAATGGGTGAAGAGAAATTTACAGTGCTCGTGCTGGAAAATCTTTTGTTACCTGAAAAGTAAATAATGATATTTTATTAATTATTTTTTAAATTTATTTTAAAGAAAAAAATAGATACAGACAAATCTTAAGAAAATATATTTTTAATGTCTTTGATGAGTAATGAATTTTATCTTTTTTTTTCTTTAATAAAAGATCAACGAGTAAATAATAGATGCTTCTTGCTAGTACTTGATCACCATGAAATTTATCACCAGTGGAAGGTATCTGAGAGAAGAGAAGGCCATGGAGATTACTATTATTGGCACTGCTGTTACAGAACAGAAGCTCATGAACTGAACAAAAAGAATGCTAAACACACGCTCTCATGATTAACATGAAAAAATGGATTTCAATTTGGTCAGTGAAATTAATTATTTTGATCTTCTCTCTTTAAAGTAAGGAAAGAAACCCCTCAAATTCATACTTCCAAATACAAATCATCCCTCGGAGGAGACAACATCCTCTCTTGTCTTCTTGCCTATGAAAGCAAACAAGGCGCATCTTCTCAACAGTGCCCACTTGAAGCACACCCACACCCCGTTGCAATCCTTTTTTAAATGGTTTTTTGACTTTGATTTATAGAAAAAACTCAAAATTCTATTGAAAAAGTAGAACATTAAACTAAAAAGAATCTCTCTCTCTTTTAAATAATAATAATAATAATAATAATTTCTGTCAACTATCACTCCCAAATGCAATCGTTTTCTCTATAAGATCCTCCAAAATCGTTTTCAGATCTTCCTCCTCCTTTTCGTCTCTCTCTGTCTCTCTCTCTCTCCCTCTCTTTGTTTTTTATTTATTTTTTATTTTTCAATTCTACAGAATTAGAATTTCTGCTTTTGTTTTTATTTTTTTTCTCTAAAACCCTGATTTCACTTAATTTAATTCGGTCAGCATGCACGGCTACAGTCGCCTCGGAAACGCCGGGGCCACCGGCCGCGCTGTCACAACCACCCCCACGCCGTCTCCTCCTTCCTCACCTCGCCTCCGTCACAGCCGCAGCAGCGGAAAGAGCAATTCGTCTCCTGGCGGTGGTTTTTCGGGGGGCGGTGGCGGTCGGGGAGGAGGGGGGAAGCAGCATGTGGTGGAGAGGTTGATGTTTATGGTGGTAACGGTGGTTTTGAGGCGAAGAGGATTGTTGCTGTTTGCGCCATTGCTGTATGTTGCAGGGATGGTTTTGTACATGGGTTCTTTGAATTTTGATGTTAATTTGAAAAATGGCGGTGTTGTTGTACGGAAACGTGCACCTCCTGGTACGGTGTACCGGAGTCCTAAGGTTTTTGACAAGCTTTGGCCGTATATGGAGGCTGAGAGCAATGGCAGTCACAATGCGGTAGCGTTTCTTCCCTTTTCTTCCCTTTTCTTTTCTGATATTTATAGCTCTTGCTGTTTAGTAAAAACTTGACGGCGAAGAATGGAAGTGTGTTATTAGGTTTGAGTTTTGGTTTAAGGTTAAGCAGTCTTAACACAGAGTGTAGATGATGGAGTGACGTGTCTTATCTGTTAAGTTTAATTGCCATGTTTTGCCATACGGAAGGAAGGAGGCATGGAGGTAGATGCTACCTTTAAATCAAAGTAGGGTTTTTGAAATCAAGGAATGTGACTTGAGGGCGTTGTGATCATACAATACTTGCTAAGCAGCAAGGTAATTTCTTAAAGCTAAAATTAGGCTAGGTATGCTACGTGACAGTGAGTGCTGGTCTGTGAAGTAACATGTCCTGAAGATAGGATTGTTAAGATAAGAAAGGACATGATAAAAATAGAGCGCATGAAGAAGAGGTGGAGGTGACTACTGATTGGATAAGATGAGAGGTACTTGGAGATGGCTTTGCCCCCAATGCAATATGGCTCTATGGGTGGCACCAGTGTGAAGTGGTGCTTGGATCCAAATAGTAGGAGCAAAGAAGAGTTAAAGGAGAGGCAGAAAAGGGACGTGAGATGAAATGAAGGGGTGCTTGGATCCAAATAGTAGGAGTAAAGAAGAGTTAAAGGAGAGGCAGAAAAGGGACGTGAGATGAAATGGTAAGAGATGATTTTGTATTAGCAACTCATAGAAAGATTTTCCAGCTAAGCCATTGTTGAATGGGATTGGGTTGTGTGGGAGCATGTGAACATTTTTTTTTGTAAGTGCCATTACAGGTGCAACACTATTCCTTACCTTGCAACTCTAGGAGGTGAGTTTTTCTTAAGAGCAGCCACTTGAAATAAAAATGTTGAATGGTATGAAGGATGCCTTGGTTACAAATAATGAAAAGGGGGCATAGTGTCTACTGCAATGTTTTGCGGAAGGATATTTATAAGAGCTGCATTTTTTCTGCCTTTTCGACTTCATCTCTGTGCAGTGTGTAATTTTTGTTGAAATATAACATCTTGTTGTTCCTTTTCCTTTTCTTTTCATCTTTTCTTCCCCTTGAGATGATTCCCTATGCTCTGTACAACTGACAAATAATAAATCATGCAGTTGATGACAGCATGGGATCCAAAACTGCATCAAGCTTGGAAGCCCAGTGGTATCAGCAATTACTCTGATGCAGGTAGGATTCCCATATGACATCTGCCAACCTTACAATGAATTTTTTTATTTGATTGCTAGGAATAGATATCTCAATATGGTAAGCAAAAATATCGAAACTAAGCTGGTGGGTTTTATAGCCCATCGAGATCTGCAAATAGCTATGTTTGCTTGTATGCAGTGCCTAAATTTGGTGCTTGAGCTATCTTTTTGGAGTTACATTGTGGATAGCCATGTGGTCTCATGTTGGTTATGTATCTTATAATCCAGACAATTTGTATGGCTTTGTTATTTTTTGGAGAAGCAACATTAATGCACTGATGTAGTGATAACTTACTCATTACATATGGTGGTAAAATAGGGCTCACTTGCTTGATGCAGGGAAAACATGTTTATTTGTCATTATTGATGTAGCTCTCCTTTCAGACATTAGTATCTCTTATGGTATTAGCCATTCTTTTTTGCTTGCTAAAGCATCAAGAGAAACTAACTGCTTTTTTGTGCTTCAATGGTTTTCAGAATTGCCAGAGTCTAATGGTTTCCTTATAATTGAAGCAAATGGTGGTTTGAATCAACAACGCTTATCGGTATGTTTTGTCTTTTAAAGTGAAGCTGACTTCATCCTTTGCTTTTAATCATTCAAAGGCTACATTTGAATGCGCTCTTGGTCTATTTATTGTCAAATCATCTGTCTTATAATTCATATCATTCACTTTATTTCTTTTATAAAAAAATCTTTTTAATGCATACAGATATGCGATGCAGTTGCTGTGGCAGGATTGCTGAATGCTACTTTGGTCATTCCATTTTTTCATCTAAATAGTGTTTGGAGAGATTCCAGGTAATTACTGTTATTCCATGTTATTAATGTTATTATGCATGACCATCCCATCTTATTGAACAGTTTGCTTTATGATAGGTCATAAGTTTTCCTTGTTGGTTTCAAATATGTCTCTACCTTGGCCAACAACCAGTGCATTTAGAATATAATAAAGTTCTATCTTAGGAATTATAAGTTGTAAAAGCTTTCTCTTACAATCAATTGTTTGTTCAATTTTGCAATGGAAAAAAATATGCTGGAGCCAAGGCAAAGATCACAACTTTCACTTCCTTTTCTCCCAGTTTCCTGACAGCTGTCAAGAATCTTTGGATCAAATGACACCTTTCTGCTTGTTTTAAGCAATCCTTGCATGGTGCATGATTATGTTCAACAATATAAGAAAACACAGCTTCCAAGCATTCTGAGATATGGTGGCTTTATCTTTTTTCCTCCACCCTCATTCTGGTCATCATGACTTTTCTTCACACTCAACTTATGTGACATTTGCTGTCACCAAATGCCAGCTCTTCTTTTTGAACACACAATTGAGGATTTTCTGCATGTTTGTTGTGTATCAGTTAGTATAATGGTAATACAACCATATATCTTTTATACTAGAACATAAACAAAATAAAACTTGATACATTCTGGTTGCTGTTACATAAATATATCACAACATGAGCAAGTTTTGTCACCATACAATATTTGTGTAACTCGTTTCTTGTTTTGTTATATAATAGGAATTTGTCCAATTTCTTTTCATGGTGAAGTTATTATTTTTCTTTGCAAATATTTCACTATTTTCTATAATCAGATTTGTGAGAATTAATGCCAATACAGTTCTTGTTATCATGATTTTTTTTGTCCTTTTTTATTTTCAATGACAGTAAATTTGGAGAAATATTTGATGAAGATTTCTTCATACATGCACTTAAGAATAATGTGAAAGTAGTTCGAGAGCTCCCAAGTGATGTACTTGAGCAGTTTGATAATAACATAAGCAGCATAGTAAACTTAAGGGTAAAAGCTTGGTCCAGCCCGACCTACTATCTTCAGAAGGTTCTTCCAAAGCTGAGGCATATGAGGTATGCAGTTTTACTTTTTCTTAATTATTTTTGTTGACATTGTCACCGGGGACTGTTTCCCAAAGCTCCAAGGAAACAAAGAAATTACAATTTTGATTTTAAATGATATGTGGACATTTTACTTCAACTGAATAGCTGTGTTTGCTTATCATTCTTATACACTATCACCTCTGACATTTAGGTAGAGGACATGGCTGGGGATGGTGTGATTCTGTAGTTTATGAGTTTTACACATGTCCCACCTGTTTGTTTCTTTTATAGCTGGTCCTTGTTTGTCTTAAAAGTGCACAACAGTAGTGTTTTATATTTTTGTGAAAAATGGGAATAATGAAAGAAAAAAATATGAAGAGTGCTTGCCATGTTTATTCTACAGCACATGCATATGTTGATAAGTGGGACAACATTCATTTAAATAAATATAACTTTTTTCTCCAAAAGCTTCATGAATAATCCTTAGTCACTAACGATGATTGGGAACAAAACATCCATTTTCCTTTACTTTCTCAGTTCTCATCTGTAAATATAGAGAAGGTAAGAATAAAAGAAATCCTATATGACTTTTAACTTGATAAGCTAAATACTAATCAAGTACCACCACTGAAAAGAGTCACAAGGTCAGGTACTTCAAGTTGGGTGTTTTGTGATTGGGCTGAAGGAAAGTATTCATACAATTGTGGAAGCTTGTGGACTTTCAGATCTCTTGATAGATAAAGGTTTCAAGATGATATGATCTTGAGAGTAACATCATGGTGTGATGCGGGACATGAAGATTTGAAGAAAGGAAAGGAGAGAAAGGAATAAACAAAGGGGAGAGAAAGGAAGGAAGAAGAGGAAGAGGGAGCTGGGAAGAAGAAGAGAAGGAGCAGGAGAAGAGAGGGAAAAGAAAGGAAGGAGGAAATCCACAGATTTTTCTTAATTCATTATAAACTATCTGTAATGTAAAAAGAGTACATATAAATAGTAAAACCTTACATAACTAGAAATTGAGCTTATAGCCCACCAAATAAAATGTCCAACAATAACATAAATCAAGCCCAATAATAAAACCAAATGAAAATCTAATAACACAAGCTTAAGCCCAATCTCCCAACCAAGGAGTGACGGGCTTAGCTATCCTCTGTTGTCTTAGATGATACACATGTGAAATGCATCTCAAGTTTGGTGTCCCACCATGATGTACTACTTCTATCACAGGCAAGAAGGTTCCATAACTAGTGAAGGATAGAATCAAGCTAATTTTTATTTGCTAGGAAAGCTATTATTATAGAATTGAAGGAGTGAAGGGACGATGCCTTTATTTTTGTTTCAACTTCAAGGACGAGTTTGAAGCAAGTCAGAAGTGTTGAAAGCTATTTTTATCACGGGAAGAGGGTAGCTGGACAGATGATTAAGAATATGGTATAGATGAAGGTGAAGACCATGGTTCATTCAATCCCATTTGGTGCATCTTGAGTAGATTGGGATCCCATGACTTGTTTTTCTTATTCTTGCCATTCCTTATCTTGATAGATGAGAAGATAAAAAAAAAAGGGTTTTTTGGTTAGCCGGTGATTTGTTTTGAGGGAATCTAACCTCCACTAGTACCTAAAATTACTCTTAAAGCTTTTGGGAAAACCAAGGACTTATTTTATTCATGTCAAGACTCTTTTGATTAGAATAATGTTAAATAGGAAATTTAAGCAACTATACATGCTCACATTATATTACAAGATATAACTGTCCATGACTTGTGTGCCTTTGTCTATGCAATTGCAAGTTCTCTTAGGCTGAAAAGGCACCAGATTGATGTTTTTTGGGTGACTTTTACATGGTGTGCCCTGATTGTCTCAGTAAACATTGGAAAGCACATAAAAAACGATCAAATAGGTGTTTTCAGTCCAAACTACTTTGCAAAAGCATCTTTGCTGCGACAATTAACACATTTGAACATGTGGAGAACACATTCAAAGTTAATGTTGACGTAATCAGTTATACTTGTTCTGTATTGCAAATGGACACTTCTGATTACCCGCTTCTTGATACATAAATGTGATGTAGAACACATGGCAAACACCCTTAACAGAAAAACTTTCCTTCTAACATGTAAAAGAAAAGGAATAGGTGCTTTAAATGAAATTGCAGATGATTTGTACTAAAGAAACCTCTTAGACATAAAAGAGGATGTTGTTTTGGACCACGTGTGCCAATCCAACATGGTATTTACATGTACACACAAACGAACACTAGTAAACACTTGTTCTAAAAGAGAAAAAACAAATAAGGCACAAGCATTGCCTGTATGCACTAATCAAAGCCGACTCCCAGTCAGACCAGATAGCTTTCAAGTTTTTGCAGTTTGATGCTATTCTTTATAATGTGCGCAGTCAATTTCATGAACGTAAGATATATTCGTTGGCATTAGTATGATAGTAGTTTTCTCATTCTATGATGCAGGGCAGTACGTATTGCACCTTTCTCCAACAGGTTGGCACATGCAGTTCCTCCAAATATCCAGGGTCTTAGATGCTTAGCCAATTTCGAAGCCCTGAGGTTTTCAGAATCCATAAGAATGCTTGCAGAGCAGATGGTTGATCGGATGATCAAGAATAGTTCTCAAAGTGGGGGAAAATATGTCTCGGTGCATCTGCGGTTTGAAACGGTGCCATTCTCATTTCCTTATGTTTAAGGATGTACTGTTGTTGGTTTTCTAGCTATGTCCCATGTTTTTCTAAATGTCAATATTTTTATGAAAGGATATGGTTGCATTTTCATGCTGTGAGTATGATGGCGGGGAAGAAGAGAAACGAGAGATGGATATTGCACGAGAAAGTGCTTGGAGAGGAAAATTTAGGAGAAGGGGTAGAGTAATAAGGCCAGGAGCAAATCGTGTGGATGGAAAATGCCCTTTAACTCCATTGGAGGTATTCGACTAACTTAATCCCTTTATTGCTGTAAGGCCCATCCAATATTCTTTAGTCACAATTTTTTTAAAGCAAATTTCAAATTTGTGAAAATATATAATGATGCATTTTGTGTGATATTCTAGAAATATATCATTTTACAGAATGTCCATCTGATTAGCAAATCAAGTTAGCACATATAAATTCTGCCTTCATGCCTGAAAATCTATGCCCTTACGCTGACACTGAAAGTTTTAACTCTCCAAGCACACAAGAACAAGGAGTGGCCATTGGGGGCTGTGACTAGTGTCTATTCAATGAACATGTAGGATTCTTCTTTCATTCTTGAAAATCTGTCTGAATTTGTAAAAATTGTCTGATGGTGCAGTTTACATGATGTTATACAAATCAATTTTATTGGTTTCCATCTGATTTGTTAATTTAATGAGCATGAACAGACCTGAAAGCGTATGCCCTTTCTCTTAACATTGCAAGCTAAAACTTTTCTACGACACAAGAAAGGAGGGGGGGGGGGGGAATTGGGGGCTGTCACTAGCGTGGCTCTTTAATGAACAGGGTCAAGGAGGATTCCTGATGCTATAAAGGGCAGTCATTTTGTTCAGATTCATCCATTATCAATCATTTTTTTTCCTTGAAATGAATTTTGGAAGTTTATCTTATATGCTGATTTGTTAACTTTGAAATATAAATTCCTTTGCTGTTTTCTATTAATCATGTATTTTGAAATTTATTCTCTTACATATCCATCTAGTTCAAACAAAGCTGTAATTTGTGATTTAAGTTCTTAGAAGACTTACCAATTAACATGGATCACCTTGCTTGCTATTGAAGGTAGGGATGATGCTTAGGGGAATGGGTTTTGATAATACCACCTCAGTATATGTCGCAGCAGGTAATATTTATAAAGCAGAGAAGTATATGGCTCCACTTAAACAGATGTTTCCACGTTTAGAAACGAAGGACACATTAGCTACCACTGAAGAACTTGTGCCATTTAAGGTATCAAACTAGGTCTATATGCACTTGTAGTCTGTAATTTTCCCTACTATCATTGAGTCAACACCTACTGTGAAAAGTAAAATAGAAATTGTTAAAAGACGTGAATAAATCAATCTTTGTAATACTGAAGTATGTGATGTAGGGCCACTCATCTAGGTTGGCTGCTCTTGATTACACGGTTTGCCTGCATAGTGAAGTCTTTGTCACAACACAAGGTGGGAACTTTCCACACTTTTTAATGGGTCACAGGCGCTATTTGTATGGAGGGCATGCCAAGACAATCAATCCTGACAAGAGAAAGTTAGCTCTCTTATTTGATAAACCCACTATCAGGTATGCAATTCAGTTTCTATTTCATTTCTGAACCTTATGTGTAGCTCTTAATTTTTGCAACTCATAACTGAAAGATATTCATGTCTTTTTTTATCACCGTAAGTGATGATGTGATTGTTGTTTCATCTGAAATATCCTTGCCCCCCCCCCCCCCCCAGTGCATAGAGTTGTGTCCCACTAGTTTGTGTCCTTGCATGGATTATCCCAATTAATAATCTGAAATCCGTGCAACCTGTTAAAAGTATTGTGCATGTTGTCTTGGTCAGTGTTTCATCTCCATGTGGTTGTTTTGGTAATGTTTATCATGGACATTTTAATCTCCTGGTGAATGTTGGGTACACCACAATGGCGTAACTGTGCTAGTTAGTCTGATATTAGTTTCACATTTAGCGCTTATGTGGGGGCTTAAAGCTGTTTAGCCAATAATCTACTTGGTTACAAGGATTGTTAACCTGTTCCTGTTGTTGGTGAGATAAAGAGACAGCAAAACTTGAGTAAAGATAGATTCAAATCATGATGTAAAAGGAAGAGTGAGAAGTGGACAACAATTCCATACATTCTGGACTTTTATTTTGTCCCCATTTCAACAGAAACACTTGCTGGATCTACCTTTCATAACTCAGACATAAAATTTGGCGTGCTTTTAAAGATTCCTGATGACATTTCTAATAGTTTTGCTAGTCAAACACAAAATTCTGTGATCTATTCTCACACACATCTTTCAACAGCCCTCCACGTTTTGAGCATTATGTAGAAAAGGATTATTATCTTTTTGTCTTTTGTTTTGCAGATGGGAGGTCTTCAAGCGACAGATGCAAAATATGCTTCGCCACAGTGATGTGAAGGGCTCTGAATTAAGAAAGCCCAGTGCATCACTTTACACATTTCCCATGCCAGATTGCATGTGTAAACAAACTGAAGCTAGACAACAAGACAGTGACAGTTGATTTTAAGACTGGAATAGTAGATTACTCCTAGAATTACAGATTCTATATGCATATAATTTTCTTTGTATCATCAAAATTAACAACCACAAAAAAAAACTCCTACAATTATAATTATTTCTTTCATTAGAATTGAGATGATAGGTTTATAGTTTTGATTTTTTGAGGTTCACTGTCTCATTGTAACTGAAATTGTCGGAAATTGCTCTAAATGATGTGTTCGAAACTGTACTTGAACAGAATTTCCATGTATTCAATTACATTCTTCACTTCGAATTCTTCAATCTATATTCTCTTCCCAGATCTGTGTGTTGATTTCTTTTAAAGGTCGCACAGGATATTGGCTTCATCACTATTCACAGATGCAATCTGGAACATTTGTTGATTACATTCTTCACTTTGAATTCTTCAATCTATATTCTCTTCCCAGATCTTTGTGTGGATTTATTTTTTAGGTCGTACCGGATATTGGCTTCATCACTATTCACAGATGCAATCTGGAACATTTGTTGAGAACAGCACGCTGAAGACAGTAAAATTCCTTCTTGCCTCATTGGGGCTGCCACAAGAAGGTAGGTAAATGAACATGTCTAGGGTTTTATCTCAATGCAGGCAAGTGATTGGGGTGGCATTTGTACAAGAGACGTAGGGCTCTCAACACCTTCAACTTTAAGATACTAAGGTGGGACTTCATGTTTTGTTTGTCATGGAATCTCGAAATCTCAAAATCATGGAAAAATATCATCTTTGATTTGCATTTAGAAATCCCATGTGCTAATTCAGAAATATTAAAGCGGTATTTGGTCAACGTAATGTTACTTTTCATCAATAATCATTCTTTTGACAGTCTAAGATTTTGATATTTGCTTAATAGTTGAAGATTCTCAGTGGAATGAGATTCTAAGTGTCTGGAATTCCACTTCATGCCGATTTAGTTCGTTCTTTCTAATTTTTGAACAATTAGAAAAATTATATAATAGAATTGAGTTTAATTATAAATTGAAGGGAAAATCACACTTCAAATCATGCTGTTTAATCGTTATTTTTTCACTTAGGCTCCATAGTTTACATTTCAAATCAAGCTGTTTAATATCCTGCAGCTCGTAATACTTTACATTTTTATTCTTCACTTGTTTGGAAATATAGTTATGGTAATTTTTTAAAGTGTTTTGTATTTGAAAATGTATTAAAATAATATTTTTTTATTTTTAAAAAATTATTTTTATCTAAAAACACTAAAAAATATTAATTTGAAGTAAATTTTTTTAAAATTTTTTCAAAAATACTTTTAAAACATAAAAACAAACATATCAATAAAAAAAAAAAAAATTATTTAAAAAATTACAATTATATTTTAATTAATGAATAAAAAACTATTATATTAAATATTATAATTTTATCATCGAATTAAAAAAACCCTAGCCACCATCCACACCTTTTTCACTTTTCTTTTCTCTTCTCATCTTTTTCTCCTTTTTTTTTTCTTGCATTGCTTGGAGATATAATATAATTTCTTATTAAGATTTCTTCTATACCCGACAACCCATAACTTTTCTCTATTTATTAAAAGATAATGCAAAGGAAAAATATACACAGTCCCTCTCAAACACTTCAAGAGTTACATGCAGATACTAGAGATAATAATAGCTTTATTTTTTAAAATATTTTTTATTTAAAAATATATTAAAATAATATTTTTTATTTATTTTTAAAATTTTATTTTTAATATTAGCATATAAAAAAATTTAAAAATATATATAAAAAAATAATTTAAAATATTTTTTAAAATCTTTATTCCAATCACACGAGCGCTTGGAAACGCAAGCCAACTCATGTTTTTTTGTTAAAAATTAATTTTTTTATATATTTTAGATCGTTTTGATGTACAGATCTCAAAAATAATTTTAAAAAATAAAAAAAATATCATTTTAATGCATTTCAGAATGAAAGACACTTTAGAAAATAACCATAATCACTATTTTAAACATGCCCAAAATCAGCTTGTTTGTTTAAAATATTTTTGTAAAAATTTAAATTTATTTTATTTTATAATTTTAAATTATTTTAATATTTTGATTTTAAAATTTTTTTTAAAAAAATAAAAACGAAATCGTTTAGAAGATTACGTGATATTAGAAGTCCTCCCCCGATTCCCCGAACCACCGAGCCTGACAGTCTCTCTCTCTCTTCACTGTTAAAGGACCCCACTTCATTTCTTTTAACAAACTCCATCTCCAAATTCCTAAACAGAATCCCAATTCAATTCCAATTCTTCGATGTTCCATTAACCAAACCCTAAAATATGAGCTCCACCACCACCACTTCCCCAACCACCAACAGCACCGCCATCAACTCGAATTCCAAGAACGGCAGCAATCAAGATCCAGGCTCCTACTTCATAGACGTAGCACGGCAATACTCATCACCAATTGGCGGAGAAACAGAGCTTGAACCAAAGGAGTTAAACACGTTGAACAGCTCTGGAGGGTTTCTTGTTGTATCGACTGATAAATTGAGTGTTAAATACCCAAGTGTGAATCTTCATGGTCATGACGTTGGTGTTATTCAAGCCGATAAACCAGTGCCGGATAAACGACTTGTTTATTATTTTGAGATTTTTGTAAAGAATGCTGGTGCTAAAGGACAGATTGCTATTGGTTTTACTAGTCAGGGTTTCAAGATGAGGAGACAACCTGGGCAAGGCTTTTCTTTCTTTCTTTCTTTTTTTAAGTAATTTGTTTTGTTATTTGTAATGTAGAGTTAGTGAGAAATGCAATTAAGGTTTTTTCTCTGGCTCTTCAGAGAATTTTAGTTGCTAATCACGGGAGGTAATGGATTAGGTTTATAAGATTTAACATTTTGGAGCGATTAAAAAGTTGGATATTAAGTATTTATTTATTAAATACTTTTGGTTCATGAGAATATTTAAAAGAAGGTTAAAAAAAGGGTGTTTTATACTTTAAATGTTCTTTTGAAGGTATAATAGGCAGAAGTTCTTGATTGGAAATGTGGGTTTTTGTTCTTGTGCACTGTTTGCAAGTTTGAATTGCAATGAGTTGTTAACTATAATAATGCTGCGATTCACCAGTTGTTTCTTTCAAATTTTTATTTGGTTGAGCAGGTGGGAAACAAACAGCTGTGGATATCACGGGGATGATGGGAATCTTTATAACGGACATGGGAAGGGAGAGACATTTGGCCCAACGTTCACGACCAATGATACAGTTGGTGCTGGTATCAACTATGCTTCACAGGAATTCTTTTTCACGTAAGGAAGTTGCTCACTTTGGTTAGTTTGTGTTGTTGATATCAAACTCCTGTTGCATGTGGACACTGAGTAATTAATAAGTCTATTTTCTGAACTCTTCTTCTGTTACTATGCTACTCATTATTACAAGTTCTCTTTGTGCTGATATCAGTAAAAATGGAGCGGTAGTTGGTGGAGTGTACAAGGAGATAAAGGGTCCGTTGTTTCCTACTGTTGCTGTTCACAGCCAGAATGAGGAGTATGTGGCACCTCCCTCAACTAGTTACAATATTTAACTATTATTCTGAGACAGTTTGCTTGTCAATTCTTGTGCTAGATTTAAAATATGCAGATGTGGTAGACTATCCTGTGGCTACCATGGCTTTTAGTTGAACTTTTGCTACCAAGATCATAGAGATACATTGTATTGCCATCTAGAAAATTTTGTCTCTACGGTGATTAAGGTTCTAGCTTATCCAAGGTTCTGATCACTCATATAATCCATTTTGGTCGCATGCTTTACAGCAAATGACCTGTAATTAATTATATAGATATATGGAAAAACGAATTCAAACTATATTTTAATATTTTTCCTTTTCTTTTGCTAATTTTGCTTGTTTTATCATGATGCTAGAGGATCTGATACCTTCAGTTGCTTGTTAACCTGGCAGGATTGAAGTCAACTTTGGGCAGAGAGAATTTGCCTTTGATCTTAAGGCAAGATATCTATTCTTTTGATTCTTTCTTATGGACCTTCTTTTTTTGGTTAAGTGGGGTTGCAAAAATCTTCTTCTCTGTGCAAGGTCATTGCTCGAGCTTGGGAAGGTCAAGTTGTTTTGTATGGAAGGAAATAAAGTTTAATGGACAACCTTCACTTTCCAAGAAGTGATATGATTCGATAGTCATAGATTTTTGCACTTTGGGTTTGCTTTATAATTCTCTTGGTGAATGGTTTCCTTATCACCTGGTTTAGTTGTCTGAAACTTTGTTTCTAAAACAGCAACTACAGATTTAACAAATTTACACAAGTTCTTGTTATTATTGATGCTTCCTTATGTTTTTCTTTGTATCCTTCCTTAGGAATATGAAAGACAAGAAGCTATGAAGCAAAAATCGACAATTGACAAAATATCTTTACCGCCAAATATTAGTTATGGGTAAGTCTATGTTAGATTTGAGTCTCTTTTATATAAATTAGTTTCTGCTTTGAGTCAGTGTAACTTGCAATATCCTCGTAATTGAAACTACATTTACCTATAATATGATGTCTGCACCTCAACAACGGAAGAGTCGGGTGGAAATTTATAGTAAAAATAAAGAATGGATCAAGGCAAGCTGTTCCTCTTTTTTATCTCTTGTTTTCTTCAGCTCCTCTTTCTCTTCTTCCAATATTTAATCTTGTTCATCTGAAATTTTTCGCCTTGGGTTTTGTGATGGGGCAGGGCTGCAGTAGGTCTTGGTTTAAAATCTTATAAAACAACAAAAAAGAGGTTTTAGAAGTATGAAAAAGCCCTTTGGTGTATTTAGAAATAATAGTAAACTTGCTAATTTAAATAACAGTACTTGATCTTGCTAGTCAGCTATCATTAATCATCATTATTTCTGTATACTTCAGTTAATATTAGTTTGTATTGCATGGGCAGACTTGTTCGCTCCTACTTATTACACTATGGCTATGAAGAGACACTCAATGCTTTTGATGTGGCTAGTCAAAGTACTATCCCTCCGATATGTATAGCTCAAGAAAATGGTTCTGGTGAACAGGACATTGCATATGCTTTAACACACAGAAAAACTCTTCGACAGGTATGAAATTGTTGGTGATAGGTGTTTATATTCAATTAATAGTTCACATTGGCGGGCATTGAGTTTTAGGCATAGTGTATATGATAAATGTAAGTGGTGTTATGTACGAGTAAGATGCTGGTAAACCCTTTGTTGTACGGAATATGTGTTTCTGTGTGTAATACTTGGAGGTTCCTGTCTTTTTTTTGGTTAAAAGCTCATCAGCGTCTTTAGAGCTTCCCTTGGATTCGATGTATTGATATCTAGTGGTGATAGGGCTTATGAGCCCCTGAATGATGCATTCATTCCCATATCATTTTACGAGTTCACTGGGCGCCACTTTTTTTCTCAATGATTCTCTAATGTGCATCCCATCTTTGTTGCTCCACCCGTTTAAATTCTTTTAGGAATATGTTGGTTAAAGAAGTGTTTCTGAAATGCACAAGCAATGCAGAATGATGCTAAGCTTAGTTGGGGTAGGATCTGCAGGGTGAGCAGCTTCAGTGAATGCAATGCCTATGTGTTAATTTAGCCTTGTTATTCAGGAGGAGTAGATTTGTGTGTGTTTCATGTGCAGGTAATGTAATGACTGAGAGAGATGTGTAGTGATGGATGCTGGTAACAGCTAATTAATAACTTAATCAGGCTTTTATAGTACAGAAGTTGTACTTATTTGGATAATATATTCCATGGGTGTACAGTTGGAAAACTTAGGGATGATTGCTTGGTGCAATTCTAAAATTATTGGGCTTGCACCCGCAACATTGTAGGCTTGAGTCTTGAGATCAGCCACTTGCAAAAAAATGTTGAAGGATTAAGTTGGTAGTCATATACTCTGCTATGGTGGTCATAATTAAGTTTGAGAAGATCTGATATGTTAGATTACATCCCATATGGTGTCTTTTGTGAATTAGTTGAACTGTCATGATCATCATTCTTCTGGCTATTAGTATTCACATTCTTCAATCTGTATTGATGCTTGTAATATTTCTATGCTATTTGAATTATTTTTATTTATTGTTTATTTTCTTCTTTTTGAATTTGAGATTTGTTTTTGTTGACTTTTTTCTCCATTGAAGCTAATCAGAAATGGTGAGATTGACGCTGCACTCAGTAATCTTCGTGATTGGTATCCTCAGATAATGCAGGTGAACACCATCTACAGTGCAGTTGCTGTTTTTAGTCTCATGTTTTTATTTACTTGGTACATAATATGTAGAGGACTTTGACATTCAAGGTTTCATTGTGCTTTTTCTGTAATCAATATATGTACCGACAACCATTAAGCGTGTGCACACCTCTTAATCTAATTCCTGCTTCAAATAATAATCTAGATGACCCATTTATTATTATTATTATTATTATTATTATTATTGCTACTACCACCATGATTTGGTACATTTAGATTGTATTATCCTGTTAAATAGGGACAGTCACGACACCTTTGTGACAGCTTGGCTCGCAGCTGTGTCATAATTGTTATCATCCTGTTAGATAGTGGCCCACGATACCTTTTTGACAGCTTGGCTTGCAACTGTGTCATAATTGTTGCATGGTTCATCACCTCCAGTTGGGTTTGGAGTTAGATCGGAAGAGCACTGTCCCCAGTAGGGAAGGATGGGGCCTATCAACCTTGAGTCAAATTTGTTTTTGGAACAGTTTAGGACCCTCTCTTCACTAGTCTACCCACCCTCCCCTGTCCTCCCATATCACAACTTTGTGTGTTGTTGCCTGTTTGGCAATTACATAGAAGCATTGTATGACTTTCTTCCTGAATGGATGCTAGATGAGTTGATATTTCCCTCATGATTGGTGGACCGTACTATGATTTGTCCTCTATTGGTTGTTTTTGTATCTTGTGTGACCATCTGTAGATTACTGAGGGAATTTCACACAACTGTTGCCAAAATAGCAGCAAGGTCTCCTCATCTGGTTTGTTTCTTGAGGACTAAAAGTGTTTCCAATTAAATTGGTAGTTCTTGGGAATAAAAGTCACATCATGAACTTTAAAGCTACCTTTATTTCTTTTCTTTAACAAAATTGTTAAATTGGATTGTTGGTGCTAGATACCAGATGAAATGGACATCATTATTACGAGTCCATGTATATGAACCTGCATTTGTTCTCATTTTTGTCAACACATGTTTAAAATTAGGATGTTCAATCGTCATCAAGCAATAAATTTAATTGTGAGTTCAAAGTTTTGTTTTCTTTCACCTAGGATTTAACAAAATTGATGATGATCAGCTTTTCCACTCTTAATGCTTGATGTGATCAATATCTTAAATAATGTGAGCTGTGACAGGGTTTTTCTTGTGCAGGATGAAAAATCAGCCGCTTGCTTTTTGCTTCACAGTCAAAAATTTATTGAATTAGTCCGGGTATATGTTTTTTTCCCTGTTTAGCTTGCTTTAGTCACTTTTTTTTCTCCAATAAAGGAAATCTTTAATTCATGGTGATGAATATGGACTTGCTGAAAGTTATTTTCTGAAAGTTTCTTCAGCATATCTAGAAACTTGATTCTGGCTTTTTTCTTTTAAATAATAATAATGAATTGCTTATGTGCATGGCATTCTGTACATGCATGCTGTTGTCAATTAGTGTTCCTTGTATAGCTCATGATTAGTTTCTCCATGGTAATTGTCAACTGTTCTACTGCATGATCAGGAAATCATGACTTTCGAGTACTTAACTGAATATCTAGTCATGGAAACTTATTTAATGGATGTAGGTTGGGGCACTAGGGGATGCTGTCACGTATGGAAGGATTGAATTAGCAAAGTTCTTTAAGCTGCCCCTGTTTGATGATCTAGTTCGGGTACTCAAACTTTCTTTCATGCACTCTCTATTTATTTTTTTTGTTTTTGTCTGGGAATATTTTACTTCTTCTCACATAATGAGAGAGGAAAGAAAATTGTGCCCATCTCCCTAATGTCTAATGATGTCTTCTGTCTCATGGTAGCGAGTCAGTTGCTAAATGTCTGATATTCCCATGCTTTTGCAGGATTGCGTAGCCTTACTGGCATATGAACAGCCACAAAAGTGCTCAGCTGGGTATCTTCTTGAGGATTCACAGCGTGAGATTGTGGCTGATGCTGTAAACGCCATGATTTTATTAACAGATCCCAACGTGAAGGATTCACAAAGCTGCTTGCGATCACATCTGGAGAGGTTGCTCAGACAGCTTACAGTTTGCTGCTTGGAGAGAAGGTCCTTTAATGGGGATCAGGGTGAAGTTTTCCACCTGCATAGAGTGCTTTAAAAGTGGGGAGAGGGCCACGTGCCAACTTGTATATTTCTTCATTTTGGCGCACCGTTCGTATGGTAGTTGGCTTTCCCTCGCTGCGATTCAAGTGATCTGATTGGTCAAAGTGTCAGTATACCTGCTAGATGGCCTCTCGATGCTTGACTGATGCAATAATCAGATGCTGTGGGGATTCTCTACTCGCAAATTTAACCTGGGATGCAAAACTTTATTCACGCTATAAACTGTTGTCTCAATGCCTGCAGTCAGATTTCACCCAGAAGATGTTGCTTTCGCGCTTTACTGTAAATAATTTGACATACAAATGCACATTTTGTTCAAGATTTTTCATTTGATTCTAAAGAAGACACTGATGGTCTTTTCATGGGAAAGGTAAAGTGATGCTAGCATATCGTAATTACTTAAGGTTTTTTTGTTTTTTATTTTTTGAGTTTAGGGGTTTTTAAAATTAATTGTTGCATGAAAATATATTAAAATAT
>Ga0325410_1000326_pt1 | contig 48072 bp, 17 predicted proteins | sample PopdelMetagenome_16_FD_206182 | JGI IMG/M metagenome (GOLD analysis project Ga0325410, IMG submission 206182) | Populus deltoides microbial communities from Bellville, Georgia, United States - Xylem-PdIQD-R3 | ecosystem: Host-associated > Plants > Phyllosphere > Stem > Wood/Secondary xylem...
TTGTAACCTGCTATCCTTTTTCATAGTTTTGATAAAGATATATTGGAAATTCTTACAAGGAATAAAGGTTAGGTTATTGATGCATCATGCATGGTCCTGGAAATAGAAATCAGGATTTTTTTAGGTTGATGATTGGTTAAATTGTGATAAATAGATTCGTCTAATAAGTGATCTTGTGCAGTCAATATTGACGCCGGCTTGCTGCGAAAGTGGACGCAAGCACTCTACTTCCTTCACTGCCTTTTGATCAGCTACTAAGTCTTCTTTTTTTAATTAAGTTTAACGTAATCTAATAAAAAAAAAAATTAATTTGGTGATAAGAATATATGCTAATTATAACAAGGTTTTTGGTCAATAAAGAATAGAAAGTTCGAATCTAGATTACTTTGTAAAGGAGATTTTTGGTCTTCCGGTAATCTGAAACTCGAAGGCATTGTTAACCATCAGAAATGAAATTGATAGCCACACACGCAACTTAGAGTCTTAGATATGAAATCATATCTCATGAGTACTTGGAACTCAAATCTCGAGTTAAAAGTGATATGTGGACTGTCCGAAAAAACAAAGTACAAGATAAATGTTTTCTTGGGAGTGATTATTCATGAGATAGCTTCTTATAATTTCTGTCTGGAAAGAAGATGGATAATCCTACATTTGCTGCTGTCACTCATGGTTTAGGCAGCCATTGTAGAAATTTAGTTAGTGCCCACCAAACAGAGGAAGGAAGTCAGCGTTCGCTCCGAACGCTTTTCCTCTCCAGTCATCCTTCGGTTTTTCCAATTTTGTCACGAACCTCAACCTTCCTTTCTTGGAAGCACCCTCGAGCTCAACTCCTCCTCACAAAAAAAAACCCTATAAGAGGCAGAGGATCAACACACAACAAAACCAAAACCAGCTGCTCTCTCCCTCTTCCTCGTCTTCATATTTCCACCAAATATCGAAGAAAATGAGCCAGCTTAGTGAACAATATTCTGGCCGTCAAGAACCTAGAAGGGGAAAAAAACCCACCAAGCACAAGAAAAAACCAGTCAAGATAACATACATTTCAAGCCCAACAATGGTTAAAGCAACCAATGCCTCCGAGTTTAGGGCAATTGTTCAAGAATTAACAGGAAAAGATTCCAAAGTTAAAGATCCCTTTGATGCATATTCGGTGATTAGCAATGAAGAAGCCAGTCAAGTTCCTCACTATGGAACTCCACAGTTCAATGTGGCAGGTGTGCAAGATGTTTTTCCCAACAATACACCATTTCTGCAGACAGAAGATGGTTTTTTTTGGGGAGATGTTTCAGAGATGTCTTTTGAATTTCGATCTTCTTGTGTTTTTGTATGATTAATCAATAGCTTACGTTTTCCCTGCAGCTACACGGTTGGTTCCCCACCCCCACCCCCCCACCCCCCCCTCCCTCAGGATATTTTCTTCTACTATTTCGGCACGAAAAAATCTATAAGCTTGAATTATATTTTCTTCGCTGTTGGGTTTTTTGAAGCAGCACAATACTGTCTTGTTGGAAACTTAAGATTGAAAGCACGTATGAGCATGACTTTCTTCTCCAAACAGTTTCATTACCGCAATTTTTACATTCAATAATACCTACAGAACAAAGTTGTCGTTCAAAGTTTCAGATTTCCAAACTTCACTTCTATTAACGAATTGAAACCGCCAGGTACTTTGTGTTTATTGAAGTTTTAGATTCTGATTCTGACACATGTTACGGGTGAAAGTATCCAAGTGATGCCTCTGTGATTTCTATGGCTAGCAAATACATGCTTTCCTAGAAGATGGTTCGACCACATTCAAAATTAGATTGAAACTAGCCACCCATTTTTCAAGCTCACAAACAACATGAAGAACGGGAGCAGGATTAAAGCACACCAAAACATAACCTAGAAATTTACTATGATACATTAGCACAAGATTCGTTGTCCCAATACTTCAAAACATGCCAGCCAATGGTTTGGGGTAAGTCTTCAACAAGTTTTTGCATGACAAGTTTTCTAGGCAGCAAGTCCTCCCTGGTTCCTATCTCTAGATCAACTTCCTGGCTAAACATTCCTAAGTTCAGATGGTGACAAACCAGTAGGTTCACCATTTCTTACATCTCAATTCCCATCATCTGCAGATTTCAAGTAAAGGGTTTCACCTCCATCACCACCATGGCCTCCAGAGCTCCCCCCTCGCCCTTCACTAGATCCTGCACTCCGAATATCTTGCTTGCTCCCACTTGCAATTCCTCTACCAGCAGCATCGATTCCAAAATCAGGAAATCCTCCAACACCAAGTGCTCCACTGCCTCCTGCCATGATGGCCTCATTTTGCAGCATATGAAGTCCTGCGCTTCCACCAGAACTCATGCCAAGCTGGCTGTGTAAGGCTTGCACTTGCTGTTGTTGCAGAGCTGAGAATGGCTGTTGAGCATACTGCAGCATGGAAGAGCGAGCAGCCATAAGGGCTTGTGGTGTCATCTGTTGAGCTTGTTGGTGCTGCATGTAATGTGCTCCTGGCTGCATAATGCTGCTGGAAGGGAACTACAGGGGTTTACAGATAAAAAAAATCAAAATCAAACTGTAACAAATTAAATACTTCTCTAAAGCCTGCGCATTCACATACTATACATTCTCAACAGCACTTTTACCTGGGCATGCATGGTAGGTGGCGGGGGCTGAGAATCAGCAATTGCAGCCAAGTACATCAGGTTCCGCTGTAGTCTTGCTTGGTTCCTACGACACAAAATGCTCAGTGTTTAGCAATTTAAATATGAATAATTTCCAACCTCGGCGCGGCTTGTTATTTTGGAGTGTACATATTTAGGTCATCAATTAATCCTTTAATAATCACTTCCAGACAGGAAGATTCAGTTACGACTCCAACTAGAAAGGGCACAAACAGACATCACCTATACTACAGCTTTAAGTTTTAGACATCAGTCTAGGATCTAAATTGCCTACATCAAGGACAAAATCATTTTCCGAGATAGAATTCAAGACCATCATTTCAGCTCGCCAAGCTTTGGAGAGTATCTTTTTGGGACCACAGAGGTACAAAATAAACAATGGAAGAAGATGACAGAGAATGCTTTATAACCAAGAAAAGTCACCACCCTGGAGGAGAGAAGAAGACATCTTGGTAAGAGAAAATGAGTAGAATATAAGCTCTAAAGAGGCATTCGGATGGCCATGTGAAGTTTCTGTCACTTAAAATTCTGATCAATTGATCTGTATAATCCTAAAGATAGGTGGGCAAATTTTTGGTACTAATCTGCATCGACAAATGGGCTAGTCAATTAAATTTAAAACACCAGCATGCCAAAGGTTTAAAAATGATCATGACTGATAGATATCCAGTTGTATGGTGAGCAGCCAAATGCAGAAGATATCAAGGACAAATTAATCGTTGATTATGATCCAAGTTCAATGTCTCTTTTACCATATTCCCTTACTTCTAACAAAGACCAAACAGGTGTATGTTACCGACATGTAAAAGGCAGACTATTAGCAGCAGGGATGCCTCCTCTAACCAGAGAGGACAAATTTTCAAATTAAAAATGAGAGAGGCTACTACATACTCTGCACACTCACTGAGCTTCCCTAAATTCTGGCTCTCAACAATCTTCAAAATCAATGACTTGTTTTCATCCAGATACTGCATGAATAAACGATGAAGGCATGAATAATAAATAGTTAGATAATAAGTAGTAAGGGACAAATAACGAATAAAAGTAGGCAAAGAAACTCTTTCTTCTTTCGAGGAAATGGGCCTGAAAAATTAGCTTATTCTCCAGTTGATTCATGAAAGGGACAAGAAAACATGGCAAGTGAATGTGCTTAAAGAAATATCACCAACTTCTGAAGCAATTCAACATTTTTTTTCTTTCCTTTTCTTCAAAGTTTCTGGCACATAAAAGGAGTGCTGAAGACTAACAGAGAGAGAGAATAAATTGATTTAGATGAATGCCAAGTCTTTTCCCTCCACGGTAAGTGATAGAACACTAGTTTAGTATCACCATCCAACGCAACTTAATTTTCTCTCCAGGTCTCCATCACCTAGCCTTATTCATACATTTTAGTTTATCTTATCACCAAGCCTCAGTAATCAATTTCATCGCCCTCAGCTCTCCATAATCATACCGAAAAAGAAATATCTATTCTTGTTTAATTTGCAAAGTAGATAACACATCTGACATCAAGAATGAAGTCGGTTGCTTTACCCAAGATACAGCAATGCATGTAGAGGTTTGATTTCTTCACAGCCCAAACTGACAAAATACACATAAAAACAAAGTCCGCACTCTTGCAAGTCCAACCAACCATTTTTTAACTGCTTCCAACAAAACTTGGAAAACTTGCTGTGATTTGTTTCCAAGCATTTCTCAAGTCTAATTCAGAAACCAGTGAACTAGTTGCATCAACTGACAAGCACAATCCTAGATAGATCTAATCCGGACCAAACATCATGAGTCATGCAACTACAAGCATTGCTCACTTCAACATCATAAACACTTTTACTGGCCCTTGATGTCATGGAGATTACAACTAATGAAATCTCTCTATTCCTATAGTAAACATAATGGACTGAGTCATTACTACATGAAACCACCTATACAGTAACTTGTTGATTGTAGCTGTACCATAAGGTACTATTAATTTTGGCATCCCTTCAACAAATAGGCTAAGAAGCAATACTTTTGTTTATTTTCCCTACTTTTGGCAGTTGTTGAGGGTCCCGTACAAGCTTAGTAATTTAGTACTCACCCAAGTGCTTAGAAGCCAATAATACATTAAAAAACACAAAACAAACGCCTAGGGTAACCTTAATGTGTTTCAACACATGAGAAGAATGCCATGTTAGCCACGAAATAGAACTTTACTACAAATATGTACGGCAAAAAATGGAAAACGACATGTTATGAAAACATTGAGAGAGGACCATCTCATCAGCAACGATGCGAACATATCCAGACAAATGACAATTTATGTTAAGAAAGGACCCTGCAGTGCAGGCCATTATTCCATCCAATAACTGAAATTCATATGGTTGATCCTGACTATCAAAAACAAAAGTGTGTTGAATGAAAGCCATAACAATACCTAACATTTGTGTTTCCCCTCAGAAGTTCTTAATACACCTACGATAAAGGCAAGGCACTTACAGAAAGTCATGGAACGAACAAGGAAACTACAGAGAACTATATAGCTGCAGGCCAGCAGCCAACAAATGATTATCTAACTAAAAAATAGGTACACCAATAGGCAAATCTTAACCAAAATTTATAAAACTCTGACACCCTCTCATAGTTTCTACCGCCTATAAAACGGACCATATTACTGGGTTAGAACATTTAATTTTACCATTATTTGTCCTGTCAACTACTATATCCTTTTTGTGCTTCATTTCGATCAAACAAGAAACCTTGTCGCTGCAAATCAGCATTTCAATAGCACCATTCTGTCTCAAAGACTTTTTAAGACCAAAAGGAAAAATCAAAGAAATTGTTAAGTTGTGGCTTAAATTGGTGAGCTGGTTTAGGTTAGATTGGTTAACATATTCTATTATTGAACTTGAACTTGAAGCCTTTTTCCTAGTAAAACAAGGATCCACCTTATTGCTAGTATAAATAAATAGCATATGTGGTGGCTAGTTTTATACAACAATAAATAATTGTTTTCTTGATAGTTGTATTGTTTGATGAGGGCAGTGGTGGGTTTTGTGAAAGGTTTGCCTTATCGTATAGTTTTTCACAATTGTAGTTTGTGAGGGCTAACAGTTGTGTAATGAAAATTCCTTGGATTTATACGAATTTTAGATGGTGAGATGTTTTTGTGAAGTAGGCTTTGCCAAACCATGTTGTATTTCATATCCCTTTGATTTTGTGTTATTACTTAGTTTTCTTGGGTTTTGCACAGCAGAAATTGAGTCCTCACATCCATCTGTAAAATCGAGTGGCCAATATGTCAATTTTTTGTTTTCTGCTCTGCCATGCTAGCAGTTACTTGCACGGTTTAAAACCTCTGTATGTATACCAACTCTTTAACATATGGTAGCTGGTAAGGGCACCAATCATTTTTAGGCTATCCAGTTAAGAACAAAAGGAGGAAGGACATTAGATTTTAAAATAGCAATGAGATCCATCAATATTATATGATCAAATATGGAATAAACAATAAGTAAACACTAATTAAAGAACAACCAAGAAAGAGCTAAAAAAAATCAATAGCATGATGCTATACATGCCCTATATAACCTGCTGACCTCTGGCTCCAAAAGAAAAATACACCAAATAATCTAAAGATTCAAGCTTTTGTTGCTGGGAAATATCAAAGAGAAAAAGTTACCGCTGCCAAAAAAGCAGAAAAATATGAACTGGACATGAACCCCAAGTGATGAGTAAAGCATGTACAAGACATAAAGAAACATCAAAAGAATAAAAACCCACTTACAAAAAGAGATGAACATACATAAAGAACAAACTTGTAGACCAATACACATCAAAATTCACAAGAAAGTGTGAAAAAGAAATTGTCAATGATAAGGAAACAGAAACCAACAAGAAAACTTGAAGGAAAAGGTAGCTAATAGATGGTGAAAACAACAGCGTGTATATATATAGCCACTAACATTACTTGGACTTTAGAGGCACACAAAACACTCGAAAAAAAGAAAAAAAAGCAAGCAAACAAAAGCTGAAGTGCTTACTGGAAACAGAGGGAAGAAAAAGCAGATAAAAAGAGAAGCAGAAGGCGTGAAGCAGAGAAGAGAAGGGAAGAGAGAACCTGTTGAATATGATCAGTAGTGACGTTGCTGGGGTAATAGGCTGCCATCATGGGCTGCATCTGCATCAGGTGCTGTTGCATTTCTTTCTTACCTATATTGCAACGACGGGCACTCACAAACTAACACAAACAAAAAAAAACACTCTCTTTTCTCTCTCCGTCTCTCTAAACAGACAAGTATCTAACACGGAGAGAGCGGCCTGAATCTCCTAAAGATCGATTGATAGATATTATTACACGAGTGAGAGGACCAAAGAAATAAGTGTCTTTGTCTTGGGTTCTTGGTGAAAATAGTCACTTTCTTTACCCCCCCCTCTTTATAATTGAGATGTCACGTGACAGAAGAAAGAGAGAGAAGAAGTGTCCTGTTCGGTGTCTTTGAAAGTACAAAACCAAGTGAAGAGAATGGGAACTGTTGCAAATGCAACGGTCCGTCAGAGGATCGCTTGAATGTGTTCCTACCCGTTTTTCTCACAATTTGAGTGAGAACCAGTGTGCTTTTCAAGAAATCAAGACGGTGAAAAGAGATATTTCTAAGGGCTTCTTTGACGTTTGATTTTGCCTTTTTTTGTTTAAAAAATATATGAGAAAATGCCTGATAAATTAAATAAATTGAAAAATCATAAAAAAAATCCAAATCCAGCAATTTCTTTTTAATATCTTAAAAAACTAAAATTGAATACCAAGTATCTAAATTAATTTTTAGTTACGTAATAAAAGAATCTAGAATACTGATGCTTGATTTTAATAAAGTATTAATCATGACGTAATGTAAATTACTTTGTAATTTTTTTTCAAAGTATTTTTATTATAATACTTTTTCTTTACTCTAAACTCATTGATGACATATAAATGAATATTAAAGATAAATAAGCTTTTAATGAATAATAAATATGCTTTTACATTAACAAAGTCAATGTTACAAAAAACCGATCAATTAATTATAGGGCATATACACCAATACATCGTTCTCATGCTTAATTTCATGCACATCATTTTGTCTCGTTCCTTCATGAAACTACAGTTGTTTATATGCACTTGGTAGTGCACTTGACGGTGCACATAGTGAAAGCCAATTATTATGTCACCTATTGAGGAGATGACAAAGTTCAAAGTTGTTCTTATAAAGCTAAAATAGCCTCACTGAGCATTCTTATTTGATGAGCGATTTGTTTGAGATATATAAGAGTTGATGTGCATGTGAGAGGAAGAAAGATCAATTACTCTCCCGTGCCTTGACACTTTTAAGTCAATCACGAAAATAACTTTTAGTGGTGTGTAAAATGGGAGTGGACTAGATTTTGTTCAACTTCCCATGTATAATGCTTTTGATGAAGTTGAAAAAAACCTCAAATTGAACATGAACCTTTTCACGACTGGTATAATAAGTTATGAATATATTTTTGCTTTAACTTGGGCTGGGTTGGTTTCCAAAGTACTCCCGCAAAACAAGTTCTTTATTAGGATAGAATAGAAGATCCTTAATATAAGTAGAATAAAAGGAATGAGAACAAAGAGCATAGTCAATGGATGTTGTGATTATTATGTGTGGTATTATTATGTGGGCTTGTTGTTTATCATTACATGATAACTTGAGATATTTATATTCCTCGATAACATGAAATTACTTTGCGGAGTGTAAAGTTGCAAACATATCAAATGAAAGTAACGGTAAAGAATAATTATTTTTACCACACGAGAAACATATACGATGAGTAGTCAAATGTAAATTCCATATAAGATAGATTAGGCGTTGTAATGATTATTGGTCGATAGTTATTGGTTAGACAAGTAGACATCACATTGACAATCTATATGTTTATAAGCTCCAAAATTATAGCTTTACAAGTGAGAAGAGGGTGTGTGTTGCCATGTCTAGGGAGGTTACAATATCGTACTAACAAGATGTGTGCTCTCGAATAATTAAGTGCATGCTAAAAAGTAAAGAGTTTGAGCGACATATGATCATGTGCATGCGAAGGGTTGTGTTAGGTCTAAACTCTCTAAACTTGATTGGAGAACTCACTATTTGGTGTGGTGTTTGGATCAAGATTCATCAAATTTGACCGAATAACTTGTTGTCCAATCTGTTCTTTGGTTGAAACCCACAAAACTTGACCAAAAAATTTGTATTTCGGGTTTGATGCAAACCCTATTGTTCAATTTGATCGGAAAACTTTCTTGCTATCTAGTGTGGCCAGATAACTTTCTTTGTTGTGCGTTCTTGTTCTTGTTCTTGTTTTTGTTCTTTTTCCAAAAGCTTTGCCCTTTTAGCTTGTCAATTTTGAACTTGAGTCATAAGCTTAACAACAAAATATGGTATTCGGGCACCACCGAATCCATTATTAAGGTAAATTAACTCCCTCCAAATGCATAGCTACATAAGTTTTCAAGTTGTTTTTTTTTAAAATAAACATGAACATCACTACAAAATAATAAAAAAATGCTGATTTAGTACATATAATTGGTGACCACTTCAACTTTTTGTTTCAAAACAGTAAATTAAGAGTTTTTATTCACATAACTCAGTAACAAAAAGTAAATTCAATTTAACCGAGTCACTGTAACTTGACGTAATGGGAGAGAAAAATGAGTAGTTGCTATCCTAAGTTTGTTTTCTTGTTTGACCAGATTGACTGTGAATTTATTGTCTCAAATTATTAATTGTTCATAGGTTTTATAGGTTTCAGAGGTTCTGGCTAGCTAGCTACTAGGGCAATCCTTGTGTTCATATTCCACAGGACCACATCCAGCAAACCAAGATCTTAGAGAATCAGGTGGGCGTCGGCGTTTGCGAGAGTGATTTTTAAAAAAAAGTGTTTTTCAATGTATTAAAATAATAATTAACAATAAAAATATTTAAACTTTATAAAACGTGATTTGAAACATGATTTCAATGGATGAATCATGAATGATAGGGAGAGAGACAGAGTTACACTAGCATAACAAATACTGTTTACCTTTACTTTTTATAACTGTGATCATGTGATAATAAGTAAAAAGAGTATTAATGATTATTAATTAAAAATATTTTATTTTATCTTGATAAAGATAAAAGATTTATTGATAAATTATGGTATAAAATAGGTTTTACAGTCTCAAATAACATTTAAAACAAATAAAAAGAGGATTGCACTTGAAGAAAATTATTGTGTAGCTGTGCGCCTGTGTTTAATTTTTTTAATTAGATTGGATATCGGGACTAGTTTGTACGTACTTCGACTAATTTTACAAGTTTTAAAGTTAAAAAACATGTAAATCTCCAATGATCCTGAAATTTATGGAACTCGAACCGGCAGTTTTTATAAAATAAACTTAAAACCTGACTGATGATCCTGAGATTTAGGAGCCGTTTGAAATTATATTTAAAATAATATTTTTTAAAAATTAATTTAAAAATATTTTCGATCTAAAAATATTTTAAAAATAACTACTTTCATATTTTCAAACACCTTAAATATTCATTACCATCTCTAAACATAAATCATTGGCCTCATCATCTTCTCAACCTTCAAACACGGAGAAGCAAATCTCTATCATTGCCCTGATTTATACTATCATAATTAAACTTTACAGACATGAGATTCCCCACTAATATATATGAAACTCAAAATAATAATAAAAGCAGTAGCACTAACAAAAAAAGAACTCCTTAATTTCATCCTCAAATTTCATTTTTTGATTCTAAGATATTAAAACAAAAATCTCGAATCTGAACCATTGAATTGTAACTGTGTGACCCTTGATGAAGTTACTTTTTTTTTTTCTCAAATAACTCGGATTAAACCTCTTTAATATGCTAAAGAAAAAAGAATTAAATCTTCCCAGTTGATTACAGTATATGAGGAGCGACAAGCAATTGAATGATTCGACTTCTGGGCACACATTAAAATCATTTAGACTTGAAATGAAATGTTGGGAAACGCATGCATGGGACCCAAATGTTCACATGCCCTCATGCTAGTGCAGTCCAGTCCATTTCTTACTGGCCTTTAACAGGTCCCTCCAGGCCATCATCAAAGGTCAACGTGACCCCAAACCTGTCCTCCAGCAGTATCCGGCCACCACCCCTCAGGAATCTTCTAACTGTTTACGAGCTACATTGCTATGCATACCATGGTACTGGTTTCTAACAGCAGTAGCAGCATCAGCAACAGTAATAGCAACAGCGTCGCCTTCCTTTTCATATGAAGGGGCGTGTCGACCTTTTCAGGAGGGTTCCTTTGGTAGTGGGAGACCGGCAATACTATCAAAATATCGGGTCGGTCAAATTAATACACAGTGGAAAGGAGAGTGATGTAAAGGTTGGTAATGCTCCCAGCTCTCCGAACATGATGGGTGGTTAGGGTGTCTCGTTGATTTGTGTACTCAAATTCCAATCCTATCATTTCTTTTCGTAGCAGAGGCTGAGCTACACCTATGTCTGTCTATCTGTGTAAGATGCTGCTGCATGTCCCACATGACACTTCCCTCCACGCGCTTCCCCTCACGACTTTAGCCACTTGTTTTATCTTTCTTTGCCTCTTGATTTGATGTTTGAAGTACTTTAAACCCTTGGTTTTTAGGTTAAAAAGTCCACCACTGATATTTTGTATAGAATAGTTTATAAATAAGTTGTTATCAATTCACAAAGTTTTGTTAAAACTCCAACGAGTTCTGTTATGGGTTTTTGAGGATTAAAATGGCGGGACTTGGTGCTGCTTGTAGCGGTGGAGATGGCGGTGTGATTGAGTATGTGTTTGATTGATGTTTAGGTATGTGATGTCGGTGTTGGTGGAGGAAGATTAATTGCTGTAACACCACCATTTTTTTTTTCTTCGTGTTTTGAAAGTGTAAAGTGTTACAATATCATAGTTTATTACATTTTTAAAATATGATGTTTCTTGTCGCTCTTTTTAATAATGATATTTAATAAATATGGTATTTTTAAAGTGTGATAATATATATTAAACCATATTATTTCATTAATTTTTTTAAAAGATGCTATTATACCAAATTTTTATATTTATTATGCTAATTACTTTTTTTTAAAAAAAACCGAACATTTTCCATGTATTCAAACCTGGAACTCGAGAAGGAATAAATACCCAGGCTTATATTTCTTGTTTTCCCGTCACTCGTCAGCATATCTATCAATTGGCTCTACAATTTAGTAGGCAAAAAGCAGGGTGGTTCCACTGTGATGGGGATTGAAGTTCATTGAAAAGAGTAACAGTGTAATGTATGTATGCATCTGCCTAGGTTTTGCTGTCGGAAGAGGAAAAAAAAGTGACACTAAGAGGGAAATATATGGGTATTTTTTTCTATTAACATCTCAACAAAATATTCTCCAAATAATTTAGGTAATGAAAAACATGTAATATAGTTTGGTATATATTATAACGAAGAAATGCGATATTTTAGGATGCTGTAAATGAAAAACATGATATTTCAAAGAAATTATTAAAAAATATAAATTATAATAAGAAAAGAAAAAATAGAAAAGAGATTTTGAAAACATTTCAAATTTTTAATTACCCTACCACTAGTATTAACAAAAAGATTTTAACAAGACAACTCTAGCGACACTAAAAAAAAACATGAATGGTGATTGTAGTTAGTGATATTTTTTGTTTGATGACAAGTGAACAATTACAATAAAAAAAAAGAAAAAAAAATATCAAAGGTACACTGGAATCTTAATTTTTACATCATTGGTACCATAAAAAATTATTCACGAAATGAATATAACAACATCAAAAAAAGTTATCAATGATCACTAGAGTTGGCCTTTACAATAGGTAACTCACATGCATTTAAGCAAAAAGTATTATTGATTAATACTAATGATTTTTTTTTTGATATCTTGAATTCATCTTATTAATTTTTTTTATTAATGTAAATGTTTGGGTCATCTTACGTGCACCTCAATTAATCCTACGGGTCCTGAAGTTAATGGTCATGTAAATCTCCAGTAGCCCTGAGATTTGTGAAACTCAAATTGATAATTTTTAGAGAGCAAACCTATAATCTCACAAGCAAACTACACTTCTCATGATTTTTTTTTTTTAATACTACAAGTGAAGTTATAATTGAAGTTTTATCGTGGAGATTTAAGCCAAAACCATGCGACTAGATGCCATGGAGGCTGGAGAAACACTTTGGACACACACAATCTTACAGCTTAAAGATCCATGGGGAATTAATTTCTAGCCCACATCACCTGTGGATCGTACCCTCCATGTCCATGGCACAAGGTCTTGCCGCTGCTCATTTATTTTGCAGTTTGTTACTCCGTCAACGTTCATCTACAAAGACATCTGACATGAACAATGCTCATGATATTATTGACATGCTCGTACACAAGTTTTCTCAGTTTATATTGTACAATTGAAATTTATTATTATGATCTAACTTTATAAATATTTCAGAAATAAAATACGTACTTATTCCCTACCATCGCTAAGAAAATTTCAGAAATAGATTCCATGCTGTTGATCTTGGAAAAGATCTTCCCCTTCCATTTATTCCGTATTCAAGATAGAACTTTTTTTTACATAACTTCTCTATTTTTCATTAAATAGAACTTTTTTAACCTAACTTCTCTATTTTTCATTAAGAAACGTACTTGTTATTTATTTTTTTTTGATAACTTAGGGTGTCTAAGTCAGTTTACGCGCACCACAGCTAATCTTCAGATCTACTAAACATCCTGCAAGTCCAGTGGACATGTAAGGTACCGTGAGGATAACAAACATGCACAAAGAGGATCGAACCCAAGTGCAGAGGAAGAAAACAAGTATCTTTTCCTGCTAAGTCATTGTCAAAGAACTAATTCAACTCAAAAGTTTAAGCTGTTAGGTGAGGTCTCAGGATATGATTTATATTATTCTCTAACACACCCCCTCAAGTGAAAGCCCTTTGAGCTTGAAACTTGCACATGTTTACTTTACCTCATGTTTAATTTTTATCAAATAAATATGAATGATGAGTTTTGAACTCGTGATCGCTTGGTCATCAAAGCTCTGATACCATGTCAAAGAACCATCTCAACCCAATAACTTAAGCTTTTAGATAAAGTTCTAGGATATGATTTATATTATTTTCTAACAGTCATGACTTCAAATGCAACGTACTCGTTATTTGTTTTTTAGAGAGAGATAGAGAGAGAGAGGTAATGGAATTCATCGCCTGAATTCCATGAACTCTAGATCTTGCCGTTTACAGTATTATACATTTAGAATAAAATGTATAATAATGTATGATTTAAAACGTTACAAGGTAAGTTAGTTACCATAGTTTATTAAAGAAAATATTAATATCGTTTAAATAGACAATATATAGTTTTAGTTGGTGTAAACTAATCTAAAAAAACTCCCAATCAAGTAAAATATATAAATTAAGAAAATTATTAATAATGTATATATCAAATATACATTAAGACTTATAAAACTAGTTCAAAAATACCTATACTCGTCAAATAAAAAATAAAAAATAAAAAAGGAAAGTTATCAACAAGTATATATAGTATTAGCCAGCAAAGATGTGTTAATCCGTATCAAAATTTTCATTATCCAATAAGTTAATTTTTCCCCCAAAAAAATCAATTTCTTTTGTAGTGCATTTATATTATTAAATTGCCCATTTATTTACTCATGAGTAGTCGATCTTCAACTTCTATTGTATTTATCAACAAATTAATATAGTTATTAAATTCCGATCCAATATATCAATTTTCAAATCTTTTGATGTTTTATCTAATATAAATTTAATTTAAATCATGTGTAGAAGTTGTTTTTATATGATCCATTCAACTTAATATACTTATAGTTTGATTTAAAAAAATAATAATTTAAGACGGTATTTTTTTAATAATAAAATTTCAAGATATTGAATTGACTTGGATTCTAAACTTAACTCGTCAAGTTTGCAATTCAGGTGATGGACTTCACTAAGTTTAAGAGCTTTATTTTAAAAATATTTTCACTTAATCATACAATAATAAAAATAACATTTGTAAAATCAAGTATAAACTAAATATTTAAATTTTTATTTGAAATTACGATAATTTTATAAAAACAAACTGAAATAATTTATGAAAATAAATTTAGAATCAAGTAGGTTAAAATTAAAAATTTAATGATAAAATTTAAAAAAAAATACCCCTTTTTGAGTGTTGATATAAATAATAATTGAGGTAAGTTGTCACCCAACACTTTTTTGTAGAATTCTTTTTCTTTTTCCCCTTTATTTTGTCCTTTCTACCCGCAATAATCAGAGGTCTAGTGCTTTTTACTACTAGACTTGATTTTTTTTAATATTTATCCCCTTTATCTCATATTTTTTAAGTTTAAGATTCTTGTTCGATTGTTTTTTCCGTCATTTCATAAGTTTTTGTATTATAATGAAAGTTTCACTTGTTAATACATTAAAAAAAGAGTATTAAATAAAATATAAAAATAACAAAATTATTGATAAATTAATGAAAAAAGAGTGTGTCAATTATCTATATACTTGTAAAATATATTATTATATCTTTGGCTCGGTTTTTTCTAATTTGGCTCGGTTTTTTGGTCTGGCTATGTTCGGTTCGGTTTTTTCAGTTTCTGACTTATAAAACTGGAACCGAACCGGTTCGTTTTTTCAAAATTTTAATTGATTTAATTGGTTTTTTTCACAGTTCGGTTTTTTCTGTTATTTGTTTTCCAGTTTTCTCGGTTTAATCGGTTTTTTGGTTTTTTTCTCACCCCTAACTCATCTATAATAAGAATATAATTTTTTTTATAAAAAAATATTACAAGATAAAATAAAATAAAATAAAATAAAATAAAATATTTCAGTTAACTAAAATTAAAAATAAAAAGCAATTAATGCTTTCCCCTCATGATATTTTATAGAGACTGCCATGTAATAGTTGGAAAGGAATTCCTGTCATCAAGGCAGTGTAAGATCATTGTTTACACACACACACACACACACACACAATTCTCTTATATATTTATTAATTTAAATCTTAAATGTAAAAATATTTCTTACTTATAGTTTAATGAAATTTCTATCTTCGATTAAGAAAAAAAAAAGAAAAAAGCTAGTTAATTGCTGTGCTCTTGAGCCCATTGAAAGCCCAAGATGCTGTCTGTGGTCAAATAACATCGAGCTCAATGGGTCTTACTCCACCACAAGTTAGAGCGTTGGTTCAGATTAACAGACCATAATTCCTCAACTGCTATCGCCACCATTTCCGCGGCCATTACCCCATCACCACCCTAACAACCGGCGCTATTACTACAATCACCATCATCATCATTCCCACCATTTCTACTACCTCAACAACCATGTCACCATGATCTCATCAAATCGTCCTCATGGACCACTCCATGATCTTTCATGGGCTGCAAAGGAGATGAGCCCACCATTTTGCTTATTGTATTGTCTGTGCTTGCTTGCTATACCATCAATCACACCATCAATCACAAGGGGACTTGGATGCCTGTATATATCATCTTTCATCTTTCATGCGTTGACTTGGAGAGATGACGTACCATGTCAGCTTATACATTATAATTCCTTCAAAATGCGACTTTTCTCTAGGATTGATTTATTCGTTTCTTGGACCAAAAATTTCAGACATAGGATTACTTTCAACATAAAACCTTTTTTTTTTAATATATATATAAAACAGCTTGCATGTAAGAAACTAGATCTTTACACTTATGAATAAGCTTACAAAACAGAACAGAAAGAATTAAATTGAAGAACATATAGAGAACATACCTATTGACCCATCTACTTTACCAACTCCATCATGATTATAAAAAAAAATAAAAATTGTTCCCTTTATCTTGTCTTGTTATTTGATTGCTACCTAATCATGTCCGGACAGAAACAATCTTCCCTGAGCTAGAAAAACACTACAATTGAATTTCTTACAGAGAGAACACTCATGAACAACAAGCATCGCAGGGCGCCGTGTCCTTAATCAATAGCCATCACTGGGCATGTTTTAGTGTTCTTGTTTGGAGTGATTCCCTTCGGTGCTAGATCTTTTACGTACCCTCTTCAAGTTTTTTTTTTTTTTATCGAATTATTAATACGAGAACATCTTATTTAAAGATAATATACCAAAGATCGATGGTAGCATAAAAATAACGCCAAACAACAAATTAAATAAAAATCAAAGATGAACCATTCTCATACTCTACTCAAGAAATTAAGCTGAACGTGAATAAAACCGGGTCAAATTGATAATTACATATACCTCATACGTGAATAAACCCAGTTTTTGTAACATTGACTCTATCCTCGTAGGGTTTTCTCCCTCGCATACGCCCCCCTAGCTCGTCCTTGAGCTGTGGCTACTCGCAACCCAAAATAATAATAATAATGAAAAACATAAAGACTTTTTCCCTTTTTATATATAGCTTTGACCAAGTTTTGCATGGTCAAAATCTGAGGGCCCTGACTTGAGTTAAGAAAGAAGCTTGGGGATGCCTTTGTTTTGAGGTAATTGATACTTGTATTAATTTGTATATGTTTATATTGATTCGTTTCAAATATTAATATAATAAAAAAACATATATATATTTTTTATGATAAGAATGTCTTCGAATTAATTTAGATGCCATTATATATCAGCTAGGAACCAAGTTTTTTTGATGATCCTAATTAAAGTATAGCATGACTAATTAAATTAACACTAGCTAGCTTGATCTTCTGGTGATAATTTATTATTTAGCTTTAATGGTGTTCCAAGTCCATATATATACCGTCATCTCTGAGTTTCAATTCCACCTTTTCTTTATGAAAGCCGGAATTTCTGTCATATTTTGTTTTCAGATCAATTCTAGTCAAAACCCTCCTCCTCGCAAAGGTTTCTGTGCAGTTTGTAACACACACCGACATTATATATAAGGTCAAACGACGCCCAAACTTGTCAAAATACTTTTAACTTTTTTTTTTTCTTTTTAATAATTTGTTTCGTTGAATATATCAACGTACTGTGTGTATCAATCATGTTTAAAAGTGAAACAAAGCTGTCTTCACCAGAATCACCACTGCTCGTGAATCTTCTTTTGGTTGTCTGTGCTCGTGAATCTTTGATCCATCTTGATATATAAGTGTGAATTAATGGCTTCATTATAATTGAAACAAATTAAAGTAAGAGTAAAGTGTATTGAATCTTGTAGTAAAATAATACATGGGGAAAATTTCATATTTAAGCTGCACCAGATAATTAAATTTTTGTTTTGGAATATGTTATAATAATTTATTTTATTTTTAAAAATTTATTTTTGATATTAACATGTCAATATAATAAAAAACATAAAAAATTAATTTAAAATAAAATAAAAATTTATTTTTTTCTTAAAAACACGATATAATCTCATAAACAAACGAGGGTTTAAATGAAGTGGAATTTGATTAATGATGTAATTGAACTAATTATATATCTTTTCTTTTCCAAAACTCTCTGGACAATTACAACAAGAAAGCATAATATATAATCTAAAAGAATCAAGTTAAATATTCATTGAAGTAAAATGAATAAACATCAAATATCATTTGTTTCTAAACCGCCATCTTGTTTTTCAAGTGTGGTTGCTCCAAAAAAAAAAGGAAAAAAAATAAAAAATAAGAAAGTATGAAGTTAAAGCTGAGCATCTCCATCCTTTGTTTATTTCGGCTATTCACAACTTGGAAAGAACCTGCATGTATAATTAATTCAATCCCTAAGACCGATATTCAAGAGCTTGAATCTTGTTTATGAGCTCCACTGGTGGTAGAAGCTGCGGCGCCGAAGTTCATGATGGCATCAGGAAAGGCAGGTGGTGCAAGAGCAACAGTATGGCCAGCAAAATTCATTTCACCCAAGGAGCATTTGCCACTGCCACGGCCAGGAATATGGGTGCATGGAGACCCAGTAGATGGTGGAACCGGACCCCTTTGGAGAGACTGGATATTTCCAACAATCTTCTCCGACCACCGCTCTCCTTCCAATGGCCTAGCTGCCAATACTTGCTGAGAACATGATCCAAGAACAATGGTAACAAAAATCATTACCGTTAAGCACTGATTTCTTCTTTGGGAACCCATTGTGATACCAGAGAAGACAGACTCAAAACAAAAACAACAACAACGTTATGGTATGTGTAAAGAGCTAGCTAGCTAGTTAGCAAGACGGGTGTTCTTGAGGACGAAGAAGGCTAGGTCGGTAAGTTGCGGTGTGTGCCAATGGAGGAGGAGGAGGGGGGTTTATATTTTAAGGCATGGTGTGGTGATGTTGCTTCGCCGTATATGTCATGTGTTGACTTATGGCCGCGGATTTGAAGTTTGAATGGAGCGAGAGTAAAAATCAAAGACACGGACCTTGAAAAACAAACAAGTCCTTACTTTTATATAAATCAAAGGTTGAAGGAGTCCTACATGGAATTCTGGGAGTGGGGAGGCAATATTTCCTTTCTCAACCCACTAAGGGAGCCTGCTGTTATTTGGGCTTCGTTTTGGGAACATTTTGCTGTTGGTCAATTGCCGTTTTGGGTCCATACTCGTGTTCTTCATTGTTCTACTTTCTTCCTGTGTGCATATTATTTAACTAATTTATAATACATATATATTTATTCTTTTTGAATTTCCAATAGTTTTCTATAGTTATTTACCAATAAATAAATTTTATTATCTATTAAATATACATCTTTGATTTTATTTAGTTTTTTTAATCTTTGAACCATGTAATATGTTTTATTGTGATTAATCTAGGCTGTTTCATTCTTTATCCATATTATATATTCTATAATTGCACCAAATTAAAAATCAGGATTGTCTTTCAAAACATAATAATTAATAGTCTAAATGTATAACTCTTGAAAATAATAATTACCGAATGATTTTTTTCACTTAACGTTCTGCTATTATGAGCCTCCTTTTATTTTAAAATATTTATTTTCAAGTATATGTGATATGATTATTAATCAATAGTATAAAAGAAAAAAAAAGTTATTTTCATTTTAGTTTTACATAAATTAATACGAGAATAACATCTAACCATCTAGTAAGTGGTCTAGTGATAAGAGTTTAAGATTAAGAAATTTGTTCTCATTGTAGTTTCAGGTTCATATTAATTGGTACGAGAATAATAAATTTATGTAGTAGTTATAATTAATGTATCATGCATATGTTTTTTTGCACAAAAAAATGATATAATAATATGATCTAGCCGTAAAATCAATAGAGAAAGGAAATAATGATAATAATAATAAAAAGAAAACACTTTGTCAAGAACTAGCTTAATTAATTTGTAAAATTATTTGACGCATTTCATATTGAGTGCCTTGTTATATTTCTCTTCCATATTTGGGGTCAAATCCTGGGTGGTCAATTGACTTTTTCATGAAATAAAAAGAACTATGGCCACTACGTAGATTTTTCTGCTTCGTTCTAATGGTTGACCAGGCATTCACAGCACAAACTCCCTCTCATGAAATGTGAAAGCAATTGGATTTTAATTTCGACCCTCTGCCATTGACGTGAAACATCTTACCACCACAGGGACGGAGGAATTCAATTCGGGTATTGACGGTCATGGCATCTTTGCCGGCCAAACTTGTTCACTGGTATCTTTACAAGAGAGTTATGATCTTCGGCTCATTTAGTATTTAGTTCAATGTGCTAATATAATAAATAAATAAAACAAGTTTTGAAATGTAAAAATAATTATTTTAATATATTTTTAAGTAAAAAATACTTTTAAAAACACCCTCAATCATACTCTAAAAAGAAAAAACTCAGTCCTTGGAACTTTAGCACTATGCTGGCTGCTAATAATGTTCATTCCATTGTTTGAAAAGCTGCCTAATGCCATCACCTTGCTCCCTATTCTGCTTCTCTCAAGCCCGTTAGTCATCAGTTTGCTGCGACTAATGTCTATTCCATTATTTGAAACCTGTCTAATGCCATCACCTTACACCTTTTTCCGCTTCCCTTGGTCAGCGGTGAAGTACTGTGACGTGCAAGGATCAACATGCAAGCTCAATTCGGGCCGCAATGGCTCGCCTGAGTTTTGATTTCATGACTTCGACTTCTGACCTCAAACAAATTTACTTGTAGCGGTCTTCCAAGGTGGCATGGAAATTAATCCATCTACCAATACTCGTAATTGAATGGAGAACCTCTTGGATCTTGACAAAGTCAAGGTTTGACACTGTCCCAGACAGGACAGCCAATTGTTAAAGAGTTTCAACTGCCCAGTTACTGTTAACGTGTTAAGCAGGGAATTTGGGATCTCCATTTGCTTTCCTGGCAGGTTAGGGATCGCTCGAGAATACTGAGGAACATGGTTGCCATCACCTTGCTAAACATGCTTTACAGTGTAGGTTGTGAGACTTGTGAAGCCTCAATGGACAAACAGAAGAAGAAAGAAATGAACTGGTTCTCATCACAAACAGAAAGAATGAACTTTAATTGACAATTGATCAGGGAAAAACAGGTATCATACCATTATGGATACAAGGCCCCCCCCCCCCCCCCCTCTCTATCTTAAAACTATCTCCTTTTCAGCCTTCCAATATGCTACAAAATTATCTGAAAAGTAACCAGTTATTCCACTGTGATCCCAAATGCATCACACATAAATTCAATACGCCTGCGGGAGGTTTTTGGTATCTGCTACACTAACTCATGATCCTTTTGCGGATACAAAATTGTTGTGTAGGGATAAGTTGAAGGAATTTCAATGGTAGGCATAGAACTCTCAAGATTGTGGTCCATCACACAGAAGGGACAGAAAACAAAAATCACCAGACAAGTTTTCTGGTGCTCAAGGATTCAAATAAGATTCCCAACCATCAGTTTGTAGTTTTTCTGCCTTCTTCAAGACATCGTCCCTTGTGTCTTCCTGATACTGGCTCATTCTGCAAATCAAAAAGGAAACGTTAGGGACACCTTCAATTGTTATACTGTCACACACACACACAAACAGAAAGAAAGACAGAACCTTGCCAAAAGGTCAGCATCACCGACACCCAACATCCTTACAGCTAGCAAACCTGCATTTGTGGCATTATTAATTGCCACAGTTGCAACAGGGACTCCCCTTGGCATCTGGATAATAATAGAGCAACAAAGGCTTTAATGACAGAAATTAGAAAATTAAAAAACAATGAAACAAACATTAAATACTAGTAATGGATTGTATCTGGGGATATTATTGTTAGACACCGACTTCCTGCAATGAGGGTCAAACTGCAGATTCTGTGTTGGATGGCAAAATCATCCTTATAACTTCCTGATTTAAATGGGAACTTGGGGTTATGTTCTATACTTATATAAACACGGTGTTAAAATCTGCTCTCATTCTTTTACCTGCATTATAGAGTAACTGAACCTAGGAAATATAAGTGATAATACCAAAACCAAAGAATCTTGCATTTACAATTCCCACCAAAGTCACAAACAACTATAGCTTCCTTTCAAAGTAGAATAGAAACCTCCCCTCCCCATAAAACAAAATATGCATCTAAAGAAAGGAAATTGACATCTCTACTTTCCCATGCGCCCATTTTGGGAAATAAACTAGTATTAGAACTTAGAACGCTAGAATTGGAGGTCACTGGTACTTTTGACATTGGGTATCATGAGAAATTTATATTATCTACGATAAAATAGTGTACCTGTACAATTGATAAGAGTGAATCCATTCCATCTAAAGCAGAAGCACGCACAGGGACACCAATAACAGGCAAGGGGGTTAGTGAAGCTACCATACCTGTGAAGTTAAACCGATGCTTCATTATGGACAGTGAGAAAGTTGGCAAACATAATATTTTATAAAAAGCATAGCATATATGCAACTAGCCTGGCAAGTGAGCTGCGCCACCAGCACCGGCAATGATGATTTGAATGCCTCGGTCCCGAGCAGACAGGGCATAAGAGAACATCATTTCAGGAGTTTGATGTGCTGATACTATTCTCACCTGCATGTTATATATTGTTGACCATGAATGTCTGGTATACATGGACCAAAAGAAACCAGTGCTGGCGCATTCCAGGAAAAAAAAATTCAAATTTGAAAGTAAACCTCATGAGGCACACTAAACGTATTCAAAATCCTCGCAGCATCCTTCATAATAGGAAGATCTGAATCAGAGCCCACAATGATCCCAACACATGGCGTAACTACATTTTAACAAACAGGAAACACAATCAACCTAAACTGAAAGAACAGATATCTCATAAAGCATAACAGTAAGGTCTAATAGTAATTAATAACCAGAAAAAAATATGCAACTAATCATAATTGTGCTTATATTCATGACGGTAGAGCCTCCATAATGAACAACAAGAAAAGTCCACCACCCCTAGTACCTATCTCCAAGAAATTAAGAATTAACATGAATCCAAAAATTGAACCTGATTGAACAATAGAAGGGGGGGGCATTAATCTCCATTTTAACATATGGACAGCTACATCTAATGCAACTTGCAGAAATTTGCTCTGAGAGAAGGTGAGGAAAACCATACAGCTAGAACATGTCATCTAGCCATACAGATTGAGTACAGTGATCAGGCCATGCTAGGAAAACCTACCTGCGGTCTGAGTCTCGGAACCTTCTTCCTTCAGCACTGATTTTAACTGTGCTTCTACTATGCCCGCAGAAGAGCCAACAATAGTGATATGACCCATCTTTCGTTGCTTTCGCATTTCTGAACAATTATTATGGTAACGAAGAAGAGAGAAGGAGAAAGAATGCAATTGGGTAATTTATAGAATTTATGAAAAACAAACCTGGTTTAACGTACCAATGAACAGCAGCCCCTTGCATGTTCAATGCCCTTCCAATCAGCTGATGAGCTAACTGAAAACCAGGCTCACCCTAAAAGCATAAACATTGTCACTAGCCAATTAAATAACAACATAACATAGCAAAATTTTGACAACATTTTTAATGTTGATTTATGGAGGAGCTGCCTATTTTCCAACTAACAAAACAAAATGCCCACCCAAGCCCGAAGCACCCACCCATGCAATCAATGGAGAATCCTACAACTCTGGAATTGAATCAGAGTTCCATGAGCACCAGAAGTGAACAAATATTTAGAAAAAAGGATTATAAACTCAGAAGCTCATGTCACAGGCCAACTTCAAATGACTTCTATTGCGAACTCACTATTAGCTGGGAACTTTGAATAGCCTCCTCTTCCAATTTTCAATATGTTAAAAATATTTGATGCCCCCAAGTTCAGGAAATTGGTTGCACGTAATATCAATAATCCCCACCCAAGATCCAAAGTTAATATTCAAATCATGTCCTAGCTTTCCCTTTCCTCAGATTGGCCCTCAGATCATACAAGATATTTGGCCAATGCTTTGTGTAAGTTGCCTCGTGCAACCATTTTTGAAATCACCAAATGTATTATAGCAGTCCACACATCTTAACACACACGTAACCAAATTCTATCTGAGTGCATATGCTTAGTTGTGGGTGTGCATATGATAAAAAGATGTTCAAACATGTGACCCGGAAACAAAAGTCTCCACCAATGTTCTTAATATAGTTTTTAAAGATTAAACAAATGGAATGTGAAAAGAAAAACTGGAAATGGAGAAGAAAAATTCACCTCGTCTTCACCCAGTAGATTGTACATGATAGCAGCTGGAGTCTTCATTGATGGATCACCAAGTGGAAGACCCAGAACAGCTCTCAAATGCTGTTCGAATTGTGAGGTGTAGCAGGACTCAATTGTGTGATGACCACTATTATGAGGTCTAGGAGCTACTTCATTCAGTAAAATCTGTTCAGAAGGGAAAACACCAACAAGTTAGTCAAAGACAGTAAGTTCCTGAGACCGAGAATAATGAAATGCATTGCAGAGAAAATCTAACAGACTGAATTACAAGCACAACCTGACCATCCTTTGTCAAAAACAACTCCACTGCAAGCACACCAGCACCCTCTAATGAGCTAACAGCTTTATGTGCAACATCAATGGCAAGTTTTCTGATCTTCCATGGTACATGAGCAGGAGCCTTAACTATGTGACAAATGTTTTCTCTGCAAGACTCAATGTCTTCAATCAGATGTAAGCAGATGCAACAATAAGAATTGATAAACATTATCACATCAAACACATCTGACAAACTCAAATATTGTTGCTACCAAATGCACTGAAAACCAAAAAATAGCTACGAGAAAGAATATGGAAATGTCATATCTGTATCATACTTGTGGATAGTTTCAACAACAGGGTAACAGGAGATGGAATTGTCTCTTCCTCTACCCACAATGACAGCTAGCTCCTTTACAAAGGGAGTCCATTTCTCAAGATATAAACCACGAGCAAATCCTCCAAGAGCTGGAAATTGGAAAGTATCATAAATATTACATTACAAAAAGGAGTTGATCCACCACAACCTATTTCCATATAGAAAATAAAAATAAGAGCCACAAACTTGGCATGAAATGCAGCAAGGATGAGGAAATTAAAGTAGATCATTCAATATAATTGAAATGGCAAGGCTAGATATATGAGGTTCAAGGAAGAATTTAGCAAGAAACGCCCTTGATCATAAAATGATAAGAAGTCAACTGCCAACCACTGTTCAAAATCACCTAGACATTCAAAACGATATGACTATGAACATGACTAGAGGTAAGCAAGTATGACAAAGAAAGGTTGGAGAAATAATGGAGAGATGAAGCAGGTAGTCAGACAAGCTTAATTCCTACAGTATATGCAAGAAAACTATCAAAAACTATTAAAAGATGAGGATTAACAAGAGAGATTGTAAAGCATAATCATTCAAAACATTAAGTCAAGCTATTGAAAACCTTTCCTGTCTGGGCAAAGAATGTACCAGGTCTCAACAGCTCTTAGCTAAAGTTGTTAAGGATACGAGGGAAACAATTTCCTGTTGTTGCCTTGGATTAACATATATGAAATTATGAGCTCTAGACACCATGAATATAGCATAATCTAAACCATGACACAATCACACAGATTCCTGACTGTCAAGAGGAGGTAATTTTTCCATTTAATGGGTCCAAACTAGACGAGTTAGCTTTCACATTCTTTCCAAGAATTTGATAATGCCATCAAATATATTTCCAACGCCCTGGGAGGGGCCAGTTTCATTTTGTATGATTCTACACCCAAAACCCCAAAAAACCCAGCTTAAAGGTCTATAACATCTTTTGGTTGGGTCTCCACAAGCCAAATAGCAATTATGATTTACCTGTGCCTAATCCAGACAAAAAGAACAAAAGATGAAAATAGCCTTTTTTAAAACGTATGATAGATCTTCTGTAGCCACAGCATTTGGATACTTAACATTTAGAATGACAATTAAGAAATGGTGGATACTAAACTGCTATTAATCAATAGCATATAGGAATACAAGTGTAGCCTTTCTCAAGCCTAAATAGGATACTGAATTTTTTAGTAATTGAACTTCAGTAAAGAACATCCTACCATTTACTGCAGAAGTAAGCTCCACTTCATTCTTAGCAACTGCATTCCCACGCCCATCATAAGCTAGCCTTCTGCTCTTGAGCATTAGAGGATAGCCAAATAAGTCACCTGCCCTCTTGGCACCTTCTAGATCATCAATCTGTATCAGTCATACTTCAATACCAGTTAACTAGAGCATATGAAGCTAATAATAGGTTATGAAAACTGTAGGTAGCATCCTCCAGGGAAATACTTATAAACAGCAACCAACCTGCATAAAATCAGGAAGGGGAATCCCATGCTGAGAAAAATGAACCTTCTGGAGATATTTATCCTGTAAGATTGAAAACAAGGATCCACCAAGAAATTTCATCATGAAGCCAAAATCGTTTTTGGTTTTAAAGTCAAATCAAAATTCCTTACAAAGTAAGTCTAAACGCCAAAGTAGCATATGGTTTGCAAAATAGCATAACCAGTTAACTCTGAAAATTAAAAGGCGCATACTTGGATAATTCTAATAGTAGAAGCTTTTGGTTGGCAATCAACTCCTTGCTGCTCAAGCTTCTCCATCGTAGCAACATCAACATGTTCAATATCCACAGTCAACACTGCACATCTACAACACCACAATGACAAAATTAAATACAAAAGGACAAAATCTCCAATACCCACAACTGAATTCCATCAATACCGAATCTTTTTGCGAATTCCTGAACCGTTGCACTATCATCAAAGCTTCCAACCATATGATCATATGCAATCGAACTCGCTGGACAATTCACAAGTGGGTCCAAAACCATGACTTTAATAGCTATTTCTGAAGCTGCTTGGCATAACATACGGCTCAATTGCCCACCTCCCAATACACCAACAATCACCTCGGACACTCCATGAACTGGCAAGTAATCTTTCCTATATTCAACACATCAAACAATCTAATCACTCAGCTCCAACAAGATACCAACCAAGACAGGTATTTATTTTTATATTTATTTTCTATCAAAAATTCTATCAGGGCACTATATAAGAAAACCAAAAGGCAATGAAAACACAAACTTGAATAAGACATGCAAAAAATCCATCTGGATACTGATAAAATTCAATAAAAAGAAAAGAAAACAAATTGGTATATGGGCACGAACCTGAAAGAAGTATCGTTAGTGTCAGTTGATGCTTGACAAGCCAAGACTGGACTTTGGTATTGTTTGAGAGACTGTTTTAGCGTAGAGGAAGAAGAAGAGGAGTTGGTGTGCTTGTCCATGAAAGATAATCTTGTTGAAGAGGAAGAACAAGGCTTGAAACAAAAATCAGATTTTGAAAACACTACAAGTCTTGGCACTGAGGTTGTCTGTTGCAGAAGTATCATCCTTGTACCTGAGGCGGGTTTTGTGGCAGGGGTTTTGTCTGTACTCTGTACTAGTGTACTGTAACTAGTAACTAGGAAGGTAATGGAGTGTCAAACGTTAGACACTTGCTTCCTAGGTTTTTTTTTGTTTTTTTCCACGTGTTTAGGCAACGTTTCGAACTGTGATACTTTCAACTTTCAAGCAGCTTGTGTTGTAGCGAGCTTGAAACACTCAATTGAAGAGGAATTTGACTCTTGCTCTTCAGTACCATAACCAATATATTTATAAATGAAAACTAACATCTAAGAGACATATGTTATATCTAAAAAAAAAAAAAAAACCGCCTGGCAGTACAGAAACACTAAATATCCAATAACCATTAAAAATAAAAATAAAAATTCAATCTTTAAAAGTAAAACTATTTTAGTCCTTAAAAGGACTCGTCATTTTTTATTTATTAAATATTATCGAGAGTTTCATGCTGATGTATGGTACAAGAATAATAAGGTTCAAATTTATATTTTATGTTTATTTGAATTATGATTTTTGTTCCATGCTACCATTTTTAATTAGAGTAATTTTAAGGACAATAAAAAAAAAACCTATGCCAATTGTTAATGCCTGGAAAAGAACTTCGAGTGGGCGTTTTATTGCTTTACCGGCCAGAGTGATTGGGTGTTTATTTTTGTACTTAAAATTTTTTAAAAGTTTTTTTTTAAATTGTTTTTTAATGAGTTTAAATTATTTTGATGTGACGATGTCAAAAATAAATTTTAAAAAATAAAAAAAATTATCTTAATGCATTTCTAAATAAAAAAACACTTTAAAAAACAACCGTATCTTAATCTTAAATATTATTTTATAATCAAAAGTTTACACAGCGTCACAATGTGAAGCTCTAATGCCATGCTTTTCTTCCTTCTTTTTTTCTTTTGTCTAGCAGAAGTGCAAGTATTTATTATTAGTGTATAATTCATGTAATCAAATGTAATTATTTTGAATCGTTTTAACATACTGATGTTAAAATAAATTTTAGAAAATATAAAAAAAAATTATTTTAATATATTTTTAAATAAAAAACACCTTAAAAACAACCGTTATCACAATCTTAAATAAAGCTTGATGATCAAAAGCTTACACGGTGTGATAGTGTAAAGCCTTGATGCCATGCTTTTCTTCCTGTTTCTTTTTGTTCTGTCAAGCAGAAATACAAGTCTTATTATTACTTATTAAGATTTAAGAGATGAATAGTTATGAATATTTTACCTTTAAGGAGATATTTATATCTTCTGAACCTTATCATTTTTAAATAAAAAAAAAAACTAGAAAGTCCTCTGCTTTCGGTGATATTAATGAGAGGTATATTATTAGTAAGATAGTAAGTATTATAAGTTCTTTAAGAGGCCTTGTATACACCTATAAATATAGAAAAATTATTACCTTAATATGAACAATTATTCTAAATGGATAGGCATGATGATTTAACATGTCTTTAATACTTATATTGTAGAAGATTGTCCAGAATCAGACATATAGGCTTAGAACTTGGTATTGTTCAAGTTTTTTGGGTTTAATATGTTCATCGAACCCACATTATCCTGTAAACCTACATTATCTTGAACTTGACTGACTGTCGAGTCCAGGTAGATTTGATATATTTTTTTGACCATCATTATCTTAGACTTACTTGATTATCAAGTTCAAATACTTTGTATCTGACATGTTTTTTTCTATAAAAAAATTATAAATAAAAATCTTAACAAAAAAAAAAAAACTCAATCACTAGTCTTTCCAAATTTACAAATACATAATGTTGGCTTGTTGATTTTTCACTTTTGTAATATTTGAATGGTCAGGTTTAATATACAAACACAAAAATAAACTATTGAACTACAATGCATTCACTAATCACACTCAAAACCTGAAAAAATAAAGAAGAAAACCCCTCCAAACGCAGGTCTGAAGGGGGCAAGGGAATTGGTATTAATATCATTGAATTTGTGATGACTGCAAGCCAAGGAATAATGAGAGATGAAAGTATTTGATATTCAATCCTATGGTTTCTGTCCAGAGAGAAAACAAACAAGCTTGTGATACTGTACACTTGATTGCAATCTTCTTTGCCAGGTTTGGCAAATATTCTATACTTTCCTGCGCATCAATGTCTTTTTGCATAACGAAGCACCTGATAAAATAAAGCACGAAAGCAATGAACTGCATAATCAAAAGAACCTTGAGAAATTCTGAATCAAATGTCTCTAACGCAAAGAAAGAATGCATTGGAGTACTCACATTTGTCATGGTTTTTATACAACAGCCTTAAGCAGTGATTTGGTCCTGCTCCCTTTTCGGTATCCCGATCTTTCGTATTTCTTTCAGGTGAGAAGCTATCTCCTTAATAAAATGAAGCCCTTCCTCATCGTATCTGATTGAGTTAACGATGTGCTCAAGGAAATTCCGGTCTGCCTCAAGAGCTTCCAATCTCTCACTTATATCAGAAACTTCATTCACGAGAGAGTCTAGATCAATTTCTCGGGGGGGCATAGGAGAGCTTTCCCCACTATAAAAAACCTCATTGTTCTCGTTACCAATGAAAAATTTCTCAAGTGCAGAAACATGTCCTTGAACAGGCTCGCTTCTTCTATCAGTCATTGATAATTCATTCTTTTCTGCCCCAATGTTCTGTTCGACACCCACTTTGTTATTCAGCTCCCTCAAGTCATTTCCTTTTTCTCCTTCAGAATGTTCACCGTTGATCAAGTCTAAGCTTAGCCCATTGTTAGATAACAGATAAAGCTTCCTTTTCAACCTCTTCAAACTTTGTGTAATATATGACCTTTCATCTTCAAACTCTAACAAAGAACTATTCACAGTAACGATATTCTTATCCCCAAGTGACATATTCGTTGCTTCAACTTTATGGCAGACATTAGGTTTTTCTGTAACCGAGTTTCTATTTGTGGTTGTGCTATCTTCTATCCAGCCAGCTTCTGAGTGATCCGCACTTGAACCTGTTTCCTTTCTATCAGAAGTCGGTGTCTGAAAGATTGATTCATCGGGGAACTTACTCCTATAAAACTCAAGCTCCTCTTCTAGATCTTGGACCTCTTTCTCCTTCTCTGTGAGAAGGTCATTCTTTTTTTGCAGGGCCTCCGTATCATACTCAGATTGCTCCTCCATCATTCTTAGGTATTGCAGAGCTTCCATGTGGAGTGTTGCCTTCTCCTCCTGTAGTCTAGTAATCATGGCCATAGCTTGATTTGCAGCAATTGTGGATGCATTCCTTTCTTCCTCCAATTCCTTGTACAATGCACTCAGCAGTTTTTTATCATGCTCAACCTGTCGTTTTAACCGATCAACGGCACTTTCACCTTCAATTTCACTGACAATACTTCCATCCAAAGATAGACAAGATTCATTTCTTTCAAGTGTGATTCGCTTTTGAAGAATATGCATTCCTAAGACACTAGAAGCATCAGAAATCCTTAATTCATCACTGTTTGATGATAATTTAGGACTAACAGGGACTCTAGGACTGATAGGAACTCTAGGACTGATAGCATTCATTGACTGGTCTCTAGAAGAGGAGAGCTGTGAAAGTAAAAGCTTCAACTCTTCGCTAAATCTTGAAGAATCCTTCCCAGTCCTTTGTTCAGCAAGAACACCAGACAACTGCCTTCCCCTATTGCCAACAGATAGCTTATAAGCATCACTGAGATCCAATAAGTTTGCAAATTGCTGACCATTTTCACCTGAAAGAGGGTTTATTTCTGAAGCTGTTTCAGTTCTTCTAGCTGGCTGACTTTCTGCCTTGCAGAGATCCTCACAATCCATCACATATGCCTGCCAATCTTCCACTTCTCTGGTTATACCTGTGGAATATAGCAATTAAGTATGAGAAGGTGACCAAAATATGAATTAGCATCATTCACAATAATTTGGGCTTGCTTTGTAGCCCCTACAGAATAAAATTATTCATTCTCAAATTCCATCACCCTATAAGGAGTTTGCTTCAAGTTCAAGTTCTCCCTGGCGTGTATCGCATAATTCTCAAACATGTTAAGCATTTGAATCTGTAAATGATATTTCTCGGATATCCTTAATATGTATTGGGTGCAACTCAAACGTTATTTTATTACTTGAGAAAAAGAACTGCTGTATACTAAGGCATGTGTGTCATGTTTGTATTCTATACAATTATATACTAGAAAGGAGCTTTTTTTTCTTTTCCGTTTTTATTATCCCAGTGCATCCTTTGTTTATAAAAGAAACACCAACACAATTTTGTAGAAGGAGTTTGAACTTACATCTCTCTTTTAATCCTTGAACAGGAGTTTCTGCTCCATTTGATGATGGAAGGAAATCAGCAAGAGAAATAAGCTTTCTCTCATCTGAAATTTTGACAGGATTCCCTCTCCATTTTGATGATGGATGAACAATGTTCATCGAAATAAACTTGCTTTCTTTCGATGCTTCCAATGGAGTTTCTTTGGCATATGATGATCGAGGAACTTCGTCTAGAGAAATTTGCTTTCTTCCTTTTGACGCTTTTCGAGGGCTGTCTCTGGAAATTGATGATGGAGGAAGTTTATCATGGGAAATGAACTCAGGAAGTGCAAGGGAATTAGCCTTCCAATCAGCTTGTTGCCAATTAAGCTCTTCCAAATCATGCCCAATAGGAAATGCAGATGCTGTTGCTGTAACGTTGTGGGACTGGATAACATCTGATAGCACCTTCGAGGTCAAAATTGATGGCTCAGGTGCAGAGACCTGATCAATCAGTTTCTCTGAGGCAGAATCATCGACTAATATGATAGTGCGAGGCTCTGGCTGCACGTATCCAACTGAAATATCTTTGCGAGTTGCAGCATTTGCACCACCATCATCAGAAAAAAACATGACTTCAGATTCAGTATCAGAAATGAACTTGAGTTCAGTGTAACCTACATGAGATAAAGGATCAAACCCACTACTTTTTCGACGGGTGCTTCTGATGGATGTAGATCTTTTACTTTTCTTTATGTTACTGCAATCATGTTTAATGGTACCTGACAAAGGGACATCAAGATTAGAAGCCCCGGAACCAACTGATGCAGCCCGCATCAAGTTTTGGAAATATCCTCTCGGAATCCATGGTTCATTGCAACAAGAACATAGTCTCGCAACTGAACTATGATCATCAAGTAGTGGGTCCTGATCTAAACCAAAGCTAGAATCCTCCCCCAACTTCCCAACCAACAATCTATATGTTTCAGCATTGGACTTATTGGTGGTGGCAAATGAGAAAAGGCAATTTTCACACATTCCATGGACATCGACGAGATTGTTGTGAGCGTGACAGAAAACGAGGGATGAGACCTCCAACTTATGATTGCCACAGATCAAATCCCAATAATATCTCAACTTTCTAGAGCCCAGAATATGATCCAGTCTTGAGCATAGCAAACATGGGTTTTGCAATTCCCATTGACATGCAAATCTTGTAATTAAATACGAGAAAATAGCATTGGTGAAGAGCATACACATTAGCAACCATTCCAAAACAGCAGATGCCAAAGCAGTGCTGATACTCCAGGACTTTTTCTTTGATTGAATAGATGAAACCCCACTGGCAGCCATGCTCCAGCAGGATTAAAAAATTTCAGAATGGGATATTGATTAATCGAAGGAACAGAAACTCCAACCCTCCTGAAATGTTCAACAATCCGATAGCTAGATTCAACACTGTATTAAACCTGAAGACTATTGGAGACCTGAAACTAATAAAATAAAAAGAACGCCATAGACATGTTTCCACATCAGAAGCTAGCAGACCCAATTCTATTTCATGATAAAAACTTATGATCTGATTCCGAATCCAAATCTAACTTCTTTTCTTTCTTTTGATAATTTGGGAGAAAGTTCTAAATCGATAAAAGCAAATATAAATGTGCAGCCAGAGCTTGACAAGAAAAGACAGAACTCAAAGGAAAAGACAATACCCATGCACCAGGATACGAAAAAACATGGAAAAAACCCCGGTGACGTGATAAGCCAGAGCTAACTGGTCATCATTTGAATAATGGAAAACCTCCCCATTTTCACAGTATCAACAACCACAAAACCCCATTTAGAACCCAAATTAGGAGCTTACTATTAAAAAAAAATGCATTTTAGCCAAAATTAGAAAATGAAAATGGAAGTACTAACAGATAGCCAAAGCTTAGAAGAAATAAAAGTTTTTTTATTTAAAAAAACAATTACAAAACTAGAATAGAATTAGAGGATGAATTTCAGAAATCAAGATATTTTAAAATTATTAGAAAATAATATATATTATATTTTGAAACCTTACCTAACAGTTTAAACATTTAAATTGAGATGTTTCTTTTATATAATATTAAAACCTTAATGATCAAACAGTCACGAATTCAAATTTCATCATTCTTATTTATTTAATAAAAATTAAATATAAAATAGTGTGGGTTTGAGTAAGATTCAGACTCTAAATATTTTCACTTTAGAAAATAATATAAATCATATCTTAAAATACTATCTAACAATTTAAGTATTTAAATTAAGATTTAAGTATTTAGATTAAGATAAATCTTTGGACAAAAATTAACATCCATAGCCGAAGAAAACACAGAACAAAACCCTTGTAAGGAATTCAAAACCAATATACTATTAACAAAGAAAAACATAACATTAAATTCTTGAGCGAAACCAGAAGAAGAAGAAGAAGAAGAAGAAGAAATATATAAATAAAAATGTCAAAGTTGAACAGACTAACCTGTGCAGATAAAGAATCCAAGAAACCACCAAGAATTCAGAGCCAGAGAGTCAAGTCAAAGTGACCCATCTTCACGTCCAAGACAAGAAACAAACCCCATGTAGCTGTTATCTCAGTAATTTTTTTTAAAAAAAAAAAAACAGACAGGAACGTCCAAATAGAGCGAGAGATTCAAACAGGACAAAACAAAAACAAGACAAGTTCTTGTTTTTTTATTCTCGAAGTATTTGATTATAAATACAACAGTGCACGTTGTTTTCAGACATTGACAATATTAAAATATCGAAAGAGAAGACAAGAGAGAGGATATTCAAGCAGACCAAAAGCTAAAAGTTGGCTTTGTTGATGACAGACAAGAGACCGAAACCATTGCCCTTTGAAAAAAAGACTTGAAAAAGACTACTTAAAAGATTTGAAAGAGACCACTTTTTTTTTTTTTTGGTTTATCAAATACTACTAAAATAGAACAGCAAAGATTCCCGCGAAAATTAACTGTCAAAACTGTTTTATTTAGACTTTTAGTGCTAGACATTACTAAAAAATTTACTGGTTCTCATGATGTCACGTACGTTATCCTCCAATTTATTTGATATGCATGGAGTAAAAGAAAAGTAAACAAAAACAAAAAAAAAAAGCTCCAAAGCCTCCGGAGAAGCATGTAAAAAGGTGTGCAAAGTCTAAGCATGGTTTGGCAACTTCCCTCTGTATCCATAGAACAAGAATTTACATAAGTGAACTCTGAAAATAAATTCAACTACTCAATTTTTGGATTTGTTTTTCACGATTTCAAGTGTTTTCGGGGTCACTGAAAATTTGCATATTCATTAATTTTTGAGCTCATGAAATTAATCGAGATATGTATAAATTAACCCAACATTTATATTAATAAAAAAAACTACATAAAAAGGAATAATTTATTGAACTCAACTCTCATCTCTCTCATTTAATTAGCTTGCGGCTACAAGGTACTGCCAAGGAAACTCTCTCTGCCTTCATTCTCCCCTCAGTTGTCTCTGCTTCGCTCTTACAAATTGTTTCTATTTACGGTTGAAGATGGGGAACACACATTCCATTTCCAGCCATGATTTTTTCCAATGAATCACCACAAATCCTCCATTAATTTGCAGTCATGACTGTAGCCTTTGTTAACTCCTTTCCTTAAGTCTTGTCTCCATCTCATCAAAGCTAGGATTTTGTGAGTTAATTTGTCTTCACACTCAATATTATCAGCATCTAAATGAATTTATTCTTCTAAATACATGGAGTTGGTATGGTTAAAATTGCTCAAAAAAAATTAATTTTGATTAACGTATAAACTAACTAACATTTACGATACTTTTTATTGTTGAATAAAAAAAAAAACCCTCGAGGGTTGGTTTAAGTGATAACAAGCTGACTAAATAAGATTTGAAATACTAAATATTTATTTAGTATTTCAAAGAGGATTCTTATCACTAACTTATTAGATAGAATTAATATCTATATTTGATTAGTCATACTCGTATATGTATTATCTATATTTGATTAGTTATATTTATCTACGTGTCTTAAGATTTAATCTTGAAATAAGTGTAATACAACTTCTTCCTAAATGTGGTTAACCTAAATTATATCCAATTTTTTAAAAAATAAATAAAAATTAGAAGGTTTAAAATTCACAATAGCTCAAAACACTTATTGTTCAATGATATGGTTTTTATATTGGTTAAAAAGTTTGACGTGATTGTTAAGTTTGATGAAATTAAATAAAAGATAAATTTTTTTAAAATTTAAAATATATATATATATATATATATTTACCATATTATTAAATAGTTTTACTAACAAATATATTTTGTCGGCATAAATGATATAATTCATCGGTAATATTTTTACAAGGATACCATTACTTTTTTTGTAGAACTATAAAACTTAATATCACAAAAATCAAAACCACGTTTACCTTTATTGTTATTGAACCCTTTTTCCATCTCAACATAATATCACATCAAATGGCAGAGAATTGTTTGGTTTCTTTTTGGGTTTTTCAAATTATTTAATTATTGTAATCTTTGAATGTTTTTTTTATTGAAACCTTTTACTTTTTTTTTCATATTGATTGAGTCTTTATGCTTTTTGTTTTGTTTTGCTATTCTCACTCCATTATAACACCCTTAGTTTGTGAGTTGATGTAACACTTTACACTCCTAAATAAATGACACATGTCATTTATAAGTTTTAATTAAAACAACTCAAAAGTACAAGAATCAATTTATTTTTCATTTTTCTTTTTTGCATTATTAATCTAATCCTGAAAGTGTAAAAAAGTGTCACATATGGGACTCCATTATAGTGAAATTAAAAGGAGTTTTTTTAATTATTATAACGCTTTTAATTCATGTCATGCACGTTGTTGAATGGCGGACCTATCTCCTGAGCATGTTGAAAAGAAAGTTTTGGGTTTAATCATAAAATTATAATTATAAGGTTCAGGAGTTATCATTTAGTGTTATGGTCCCTAAGAAATCTAATGGTCTGCGAGAGTTCGGGTAATGGACTGGTTGTGCAAAAGAAAGACGCATCACTCCTAATGCACCCTACTTAAGGTAAGTTGCATTTTCGTTTGATTATTATTCTAAGCTGTGCTCTTATCTATTGGTCTTGTCGAAGATATATGGCAAATCTTCTTTCATGAGAAAGTCTCTACCTTATTAGATTATCCTAACCGTTCTAAGGTTCAAACTTATTTATTTCTTGAATATAGCTAAGACCTAGAATTCTAAATGACAAACTAATTATAATGATATTTTTTGTATTTTGGTCAAATCCTAATAAATAATTATTGACCGATTATGATATCTATTTTTGTATTTTTTAAAGCATGATAAAAAGTGGTTTTATCTTTTTATATAAGAAAATATGCATGAAAAACTTTTAGGACTTGACTGTATGCATGAAAACCAAACACATATTTTTTATAAAAAATAAAATTTTATTTTTGGAATTTTTTTTAGATTTTTTTTAAATTTCAGAGGAAATAGGCTATTCTTAATACCAGGTCCATAATTTACAATGTAAATCTACAACCCGATATTATACAAAATTATTGGAAAAACATGTGAGAGATCACAAATATTTTTAAAATGCCTTTTTGAAAAAAATGAATTTTTTTAATATTATTATATATATTATTTATTTATTTATTTATAAGTGAGCTAGACCTGGCCTAGCCATCTAAGCTTAACCCAGTCAGGTCGGGTTGGGGTGACTAACGACCTAACAAACCTCTTTTTTTTTTTAAATAAACATTGGGTTGAGCTGAAACAAGTTCAGCTTCATTGCATTGGACCGACTAACGGTCCAACCGCCTTTCTTCTTCTTCTTTTATTTTTTTTGGGCTGGACCCGGCCTAGCCATCTAAGCTGGGCTGAAACGGGCCCAGCCCAATTCCTATATGGCTGCTGGCCTAACCCAATGACCATATTAATTATTTTGCATTTTACATACATAACATGTTCTCGTTATGCATACAAATGGCTGCAATTTTTGCAGCCAAATGAGAAGAATAAGATTACCTGGCGTGGGGAATAGCTAGTTGGTGATGCTGGAAAAATCGACTTGTGGCTGGTAGTAGAAACGACGATGGAGGCATGGTGGAGGAAGAGAGGAAAGGTTGGCTGGTGAAAAACCAGGGGGGAGGGTAGGTTTTTCGTCAATTTTGAACTCAAATTTCTTCTCATCGAATGCCTGGAACCACCCCTATTTATAAAGGGTGGAAGATAGACATTTTATCTTCATTGGGGAAAAATCTTGGCTCTTGATTCAAATGAGAATGATCCTAATTGTTGGCTCGAAGGTGTCATTATAGTCTGTGAAAAATTGCTGCTAAAGGACCGGGTTTGCCACTTTTGGGCAACGCCATAGTGGCTGTAAAGGCAATCAGTCGGCGAGACCTACTCTGAGGTGTAATACAATATCAGGTCATCATAGTGGTATAGGGTTTGTCCAGTTTTGTTCAGAGATGAAGTATTAAATGTTCTTAAAAAGTAGTCACCCAAACAGGCTTTTCGGGTAAAAAAAAGAAGATAATGCTGGTAACCAGACGACTTGTAGTCTGGTTTTTTTTAATGGTCAAAACGGCTCCGTTTTGGCTTTAGGGTTTTAATTTAGGGATTTAGTTAAAGTTCAATTTAGTCTTTCAGCTTTTAATTGCTTTCAATTGCATTCTTAATTGACCTTGAACTTTTAATTTTATGCAATTTTGCCCCTACCAAACTTCAACATTAGCCCTGAATTTCAGAGCTTTTTTTTATTTTGGTCATTGATCTTGGATTTATGCAAATTAACCATCAATTTACTATTAAACTTTATTTTTTCTTCAATTTCATCATTGTTTTTAACTAAATTGAGTTCCCAGAATTCGACGCCTTTTCCATAAAGATTATTGGCTGTGAATTTCTTTAATTTAAACTCTAATTGATCCTAAACTTTGATTTTCTTGTAATTTTATCCATGATTTCAAGTAATTGACTTTGTAAAAATTAAGTTTGGTCCTCTAAAATTTCAATCTTCTCAATTAAATTCAAATTAGACCCCAAAACTTAATTTTTAACCAATTAAATCCTTAATAAAATTAATTTTACCCATTAAAAGTATAATTAAGTCCTTGTATCTAATTAAAATATTTTAATTTGATCCAAATTAATTCTTAAATATAATTAAACTTTTAATTTGGCCCATGATTAAATTAAATGAGCCTATTAAAAAAAATCTAATTATGTTTTTAGACTTAATTTTTATTCAGATCCGTTCAAAAATCATTTGATTTGACATTAAATCTCCATTGTCTCTCCAATCTTGAGTACAATATGATATGATTAGGGTCTATATTTTGTCCAAAACTTCAACCTGATTTTTCTGTATATATTTAGAACCTTTCCGAGCTAGCTTTTGCCAAATCATCGGTCTTCTTTTTATTATTGATTTTTTTTAATGTTTTACAAGGAAAAAGGTAATTTTGAAGAATAACTCAAAAAATTTTGTATTTTTGTTCATGTTTTGATTTTTTTTTTTTTTTTGCTCATGTTTTGCCACTTTGCTGTTGGGCTTGAGTTTAAACCTATATTTTCTCTTCTTGAACTTGGTTTGCAACCCTTTTATCTACTTCATTAAAGTCGGCTTTAAGCCCATATTCTCTCTTTCTCGTCGTGCTCATTAAGTCAATTGATGCCTGATGATTTATTAGAGAAAGGGATTTTATAATCATAGTTTAAATAATTTTTTGAGTAAATTATCGGTTATTCTATTTTATTCTTTCTTTAATTCTTGACATTACAATGTTGTAATATATTAGAGGAAACTGATATGATTTGAAATAATTTCGAATTTTAATTTAGTTATTCAAGCATACGATTCTATTGACACAAAAGTAACAGTTTCGATCAATCTCACTATATGTGAAAAAAATATTCTTCAATCGTGCAAGAACACTCAAGTTTTGACATAAAATATTAATTCTATAAATAGAAAAAATCATTAAAATATTATAAGAAAAATTATATCTTCCACTTAAAACTCTAAGTAATTTTCCGTTATCCTTTCTCGGGATATGAAACCTAATTAACTAATATACACATCCATTTCTAGGTTCAAAGAAATATGAAAATTATCAGGTTTTTTTTATTATAATTTCAAGTTTGCTTTTTATAATTATTAATATAATAACTATTGAAATCTTATATAATTGATAATTTTAAAATTCATGAAATTAATCAAAGCACGTATAATGTAGTCCGGACATCCATATTAATATATATATATATATATATATATATATATATATATATGAAAATTGATAAAAACCCGATACTAATTCATGAAAAAAGTTGTATACAACGGATCGAATTTAAGACACTTTCCAAGCCAGGGTTTATTTTCTGTTTGGTTGTTAACATTCTAGTTTTCTTGGTACATGTTTCATATCTGTATTATTAAATTATTTTGTTGTATTTTTCTCTAATCTAATAGGTTGTTTTGAATTATGTATAAATGAATAAATTTGAAAATTTATTAAATTAAAATGTTTGGATTTTAAAATTTAAATTTATTTTGTATAAAGTTTGATAATTATAATAAAGTTAGTATGTTTGATTCTCAAAACATGCATAATATATTCTTACTAATTTATTTATAAGCATAGTTAGAAATTGAAATAATAGCTTGATATTATGATTAAAATAAATATAAACAAGTATAAAAATACTAGTATAAAAATAAATAGTTTAATAAATTTTTTAAAATTTCATCTTGATTATCACATGCATTTAGAGTGTATTCGGTCGAACTGTATTTTTAAAATTTTTTAATTTTTTTAAATTAATTTTTTAATTTTTTTAAATATTTTAATATACTAATATTAAAAATAATATTAAAAATGCATCAATCTATGTTCTATTTTACTCTAACATCAAGGCACAAAGCTTGGGAGACCTAAAAATGTAAAAAACCAAATCAAAGATAGTTGACAGTCTTACTTTCTCATACAAAGCACAGCAAAATGGATACATTGCCCCCATGAAGCCGCAATTATAAAATTCCCAAGGAAAAAACATTAATTCCAAAAAACCCAAAGGAAAAAACACCCTTAAAAATTTCATTGACACAAATACCCCGTCTCTCTCTTATCATCCAGCTCTGTATTTCCCTTCTCAGCCCTTACAAACCCTACACTCCCTCTTCTGCCCTTCTCTCTATTTTCCCAATCTCGCCCTTCTCTCCTCCTTGCCCTTCTACTCTCCCTTTGTTTTATTTTTCCCGATCTCTCCCTGCTCCCTTACCCGCCTTTTTTCAAATTCTCCTTCTCTATTTTTTTTTCTCTCCGAACACATAATTACAGACAGAGAACCCTAATTTTATTTTTGGGTTCGATCTTTACTTTTACCAGTGTCTACAATTGACAAGTTCAGATTTTGATCGATTCCCACTTCATATTTTTCCATGTTTAGAATATTCAAGGTTGGTTTTTCTTTTCTGGGTTCTGATTATACTGTTTTTCTTTTGAGCTAGGGTTTTAATTGACTTTTTTTGTGATTTTATGGTTTTAGGTAGTTTTTCTTTTGAAGTAATTGCTTGGGATTATGTTTCATGTAGTTTTGAGCAAAACCCAGTTCTTGTTTTTGGATTGTTTTGCTATGTCAGGGTTGTTTTTTTCCTTGTCCTGGTACGATCTCTGTTTCAAGTGAGGGTTTTTTTCCAGTGTGTTCTTTGGTTTGTGTATTTTTAGTCTCAATTATGTTCCTGTGAGTGTTTTAACTGATGAGTATGTTTTGGTTTTTGTTTGAAGTTATTATTGTTGTTGAATAGTTGCGGAAGGGAATGTGTAAATGACGAGTGCTGCTTTCTTCTTTCACAATGGGACATGATGTCTGACTAAATTTCGAGTTTTGTTTTTATTTTATAATGTTTCTGGGTTCTTTAATTTATTTCTTGAGATAATTGAATTATTCCTTTTCTCAGAAACCTCACAAACGTGGTTTCCTGTGTGCTGTTTTGGTGCCTAGAAACTGTGGATGTAAGAAAGAGGGGACTGTAGTTTCGGGTGGTTTGTTCCTTTGGCGTGTGTGTATATGTATGATGGTCCCCGAGCATCTAATTATCTATAGGAGAAACAAAATAGTTTCCTTTTCGTATTTTGTCTGCAATTGCAATTTTCCTAGAAGGGATAAAAGGGTGACACAGTCTTTTTAAATAGCTCATTTGTTGTGTGTGTGTGTGTGTTGGGGGGGAGGGGGGGGTGTTACATATTCAAAATAGGAAGAAAGTCAAGAACAGCCAAGGGTGGATTACATTTTTTGCATGTTCTTGTGTTTGCATCTTTTTATCTGTGCTTTTGTTGTGAAGTCATGTTTTTATCAAAGCTTTGAGTATGGATGTGAAAGATCTGGAAGGACTCTTCAATTTACAGTTCTGTTTGCTCGACAGGTTTGCACTGATGCTATGGGTACCATATCAACTTGAAATTGATTTGTTCCAGGCGCTGATTTGTTGCGGCTGCTGATATATTGCGAGTGATAGATTCAATGGCTAACCATGACTTGATACTTGGGCAAAGTCACAATTTAGGGCTCAGGCAGAATCAACAGTTGGTCTTAGGCCATGATCACAATTTGGGTCTAGGCCAGAACCATGATCTGGAACTGGGGCAAACACATGAACATCATTTAGGAATGGGACATGATCATGAACTGGATTTAGGACATCATCATGACCATGAATTGGGTTTGGGACAGAGCCAGGATGATGAAGGGGAAGCTGGTCACAGTTATGGGCATGAGAATGATTTAGGTATGGATCGAAAACCTGGACAGGGAGACCATGAACTGGCTCTTGCTGCTCAGAACCATGAGTTAGCTTTATCAGAGAACAATGAATTGGTTGTTTCAGAAAACCAAGAACTTGATGACAACCTGGAACTAACTGTGGTCGAGGAGCAGGAAATGGGATTGGAACCTGCTCAGGATTTGACTATTGAGCAGTCCCAGCTCATACTATATAGTCCTGTTATTCAGGCCCGTACTCTTTCTATAGCTCCTAACTTTGAGCTGGCAGTGGGGCAAGAGTTTCCAGATGTCTTCAGCTGCCGCAGGGCATTGAGGGATACAGCGATTGCCCTTCACTTTGAAATGCAGACAATAAAATCTGACAAGACTCGTTTCACAGCTAAATGTGCAACTGAGGGATGTCCCTGGCGCATACATGCAGCAAAGCTCCCAGGTGTTCCAACTTTCACAATCAGGACCATCCATGAGTCTCATACATGTGGAGGAATTTCTCATCTTGGCCATCAACAAGCTTCAGTCCAATGGGTTGCAAACTCTGTTGAGCAACGGCTTAAGGAGAATCCTAATTACAGGCCAAAGGAGATATTAGAAGAGATTCACCGGGTACATGGTATCACTTTATCATATAAGCAAGCATGGAGAGGCAAGGAACGCATCATGGCTGCTATGCGTGGATCCTTTGAAGAAGGGTATCGCTTGCTTCCCCAGTATTGTGACCAGGTTAAACGGACAAATCCTGGGAGTATTGCATCTGTTTATGGAAACCCAACAGATAATTGCTTCCAGCATCTCTTCATATCATTTCAGGCATCGATTTATGGTTTTCTGAATGCCTGTCGGCCTCTCCTTGGCCTTGATAGAACATTTTTGAAAAGCAAGTACCTTGGTACTTTATTTCTTGCCACTGGCTTTGATGGGGATGGAGCTCTTTTTCCCTTGGCATTTGGTGTCGTTGATGAAGAGAATGATGAGAATTGGATGTGGTTTCTGTCTGAGCTTCATAACCTCCTTGAGATTAATACAGAAAACATGCCGAGGCTTACAATTTTGTCAGACAGGCAGAAGGGCATTGTAGATGGAGTGGAAGCAAATTTTCCGACTGCTTTTCATGGATTTTGCATGCGTCACTTAAGTGAAAGCTTCCGCAAAGAGTTCAATAACACAATGCTTGTCAACCTTCTATGGGAAGCTGCTCATGCTCTAACTGTGATTGAATTTGAGGCAAAAATTCTGGAAATTGAGGAGATATCACAAGATGCTGCATATTGGATACGGAGAATCCCCCCTCGGTTGTGGGCTACTGCATATTTTGAAGGCACTCGATTTGGACATTTGACAGCTAATATAGTTGAATCATTGAATACATGGATTTTGGAAGCATCCGGGCTTCCAATAATTCAGATGGTGGAATGCATTAGGAGGCAACTAATGACCTGGTTCAATGAACGCCGAGAGACCAGTATGCAGTGGACATCAATACTCGTGCCTTCTGCTGAGAGGCGTGTTGCAGAGGCATTGGAGCGTGCACGCACTTATCAGGTGCTTCGTGCTAATGAAGCTGAATTTGAAGTTATATCTCATGAAGGAACAAATATTGTGGACATTCGGAACCGCTGTTGTCTTTGTCGGGGCTGGCAGCTATATGGTTTACCTTGTGCACATGCTGTGGCAGCACTTCTCTCTTGCAGGCAGAATGTGCATCGGTTTACGGAGAGCTGTTTCACTGTTGCAACCTATCGAAAGACTTATTCACAAACCATTCATCCAATTCCCGATAAAAGTCTCTGGATTGAGTTTTCTGAGGGAGATCCAGATTCCAACAAGAATGTTGAGGTTATCATAAATCCCCCCAAATCACTAAGGCCACCCGGTCGTCCAAGAAAGAAGCGTGTACGAGCAGAAGATCGTGGCCGTGTGAAGCGAGTTGTGCATTGTAGCCGTTGCAATCAGACAGGTCATTTTAGAACAACATGTGCAGCGCCCATCTAATTTGTTACTGACTATGTTGATTTTTTCTGTATTTGGGTACACCACTCCTGTGCAAAAGTACTTTAGCTGCTGCTTTTTTTCTTTGTAGTCTGTGATAGTTGTTAGATTAAGCTTATCGCCAGCTATCATCGTATATGTATGTTTACCTCAAAAGTACAATATTGTGGGTAATTGTAGCCTTCAATATCAAGATAGCGATTCTGGTGTCATGTAATTTTTAATTTCCTCCTTATTTAGTTGAGTTAGTTATGTTTTCTAACGCTATTATGTATAGTACATTTTTCCTGAGCTTGAGCTGGCGATTATTTATCTAGCTAATGATTCTTATTTTTTATTGTATTTTGGAACTCTCATCTAAACTCTATGAAACTGTGACAGCCTTCTGGGAAGATCAATCTGAAATCTTTGTTTGAACAAGGCTTGCAAACCCCCGCACGGAAAGTGGGAAAAGAAAACAGAAATCGGTTGTTCGTACTCCTTTGGGTGGCACAAATGTGTATTTTTTCCGGTCTGATGTTTCCTTGTTAAAATTAAAATTAAAAAGAATTCTGAATCCCATCTTGATTTCCCTGTTCATGTGAATTCACATGGTTTTAGTTTCTCGGTACTGAAGTCCTCCATATCAGATACTTCATTTCTCCTCACTTTTATAGAATAGAGAAAATGCTAATAACAGAGATCGATTGTGCTGAGAGGAAATAAGAAAAACTCAGGGCGAACATGGAATTGCTAGAAAAACCTAACCAACGGTTTTAGTGAGAAATGAGGTTTCCTGAAAAAAGACAACTCAATATAACAATGTCAAGGTGAAGAACAAACACTTCAACTGTGGGATGTCCTTAGACTAGTTTATGCTTTAATCGAGATTAAGTCCCTTTATCATATGATCTTAAGAACCCACCTTCCACATCAGCTTGATGCATTTAGAGGAAATAAATTTATCAAGGAGCTCGCTCAAAGATTCAAACTCAGGAAGTCAAGGGAGGAAGAACACCTCTTTGACTGCAATGACAACCATTCGATTTTGGTATCTTAATTTAAATAGTAAATGTCTCATTGTGTCTTTAATGAATTTTTGGGATAAATTGAACAATCCCTCTAAGATAAAATGAAGTTATAGGAACCATCCAAAAGTTTGAAGATTTATCAGGAACTCCATATTATCCTCAAGATGTCCTTGATATTATTTATAAAAACAATAATTAATTTTAAAAAATAGAAAAAAGAAAACTCAAAACAAAAAAGCAAATTAAAATTATTTATGTGCTAAAAAATAATGCCTGATTTTTTTTATTCTTTCTATATTTTTTAAAATTCCTCAGTTAATTATTTTTAAAAATAAGTAATCAAAGGCATTTTGGATTAAAAAAGGATGTTTTTGTAATGTGTTTTTATTTTTAATCAAATCTTCAAACTTTTGAGTGAGTTCTGTAATTTCGAAACACTTCAAAATATAATAATTGTAATTTATCCAAATCTTTTTAAGTTATATTAAGTAATACTCTAAAAGGCGTGGGGAAACTACTGTAGCTTCCCCACGCCTTTCACTTATTAATATATTATATTATTATAATTATTATATTATATTATAAAACTGTTTTTTTTGTTTTTTTAATGAATTTTTTTATTTGATTTAGTTTGTTAATGTTAAATTTTTTTATTTAGTTATTAGATTTTCATGATACGGATCCTGAATTTGATGGGTTAACCTGATTTGACGAGTTAACCTGGATTTTTTTTTCTTTTTAATTAATTTTTTTTCGTTTAGTTTAGTTTGTTAATGTTAAATTTTTTTCTATTTAATTATCAGATTTTCATGACACGTATCCAGGGTTTGACGAGTTAACTTGATTTGATGGGTTAACCTAGTTAATTCTGGGTAAACCCGTTAATTTTTTTTCTGTTTAGTTATTAAACTTTCATGACGTGAATCCCAAGTTTTACGGGTTAATATGATTTGAAGGGTTAACCCAATTAATTCAGATTTTTTTCCTTTTTCTTCATTAGTTTTTTTTCTTTCTGTTGGTTTTTTTCTTTGTTTTTTCTTTTTAATTAATCTATTTAATTATCACACTTTTATGACACGACCTTATAGCCAGACCCATATCCAATATTCTTGAGTCCGGTGTTGCAGTCAGGCTCACTTAAACTTGGGTCATGCAAGTTTAATGTTATTATTAATATTATAAATATTATTTTTAAGTCAGACGTTATAGCCAAACTCAAGACTCTTTAGTATAACTTTGCAGAAAAACCTAATAATTTTTAATTTTAGTTTTTTTAGATATTTTTTATGTAAAAAAACCTGCGATATCGCGTGGATCATATAACTAATAACTAATAATATTTAAAGAATGAAGTTAAAATGTGCCTTAAATAAGAGAGAGAGAGAGAGACTCTTGATTATAAAGTGGGAGAGAGGAGTGTCCATTCAATTGCCTTTTATGGGCTTTGTAGGAATGGGCCTTTCTTATGATTTAACTTGATCTTGTAAGCCCACACCGTTTTGAAGGAAACCCAATCCCTACCCTTCCAACGGTAGAAAAAAATTGATAAACCACTCCTCTATATAAAACACACAAATCCCTCTCACTGTCTTCGATTTTTGCTTTCAAATTTCTCTAAAACAAATCCTTCAAGAAAACCTCTCTCTCTCAAACAAACCCTAACTGTGTCTTAAAGCAGAGCATGAAGAGAAATATTTCTCATCCAGTTTCACTTTTAAGGTATAATAATTCGTGCTCTTGAAATCATCTTTTTATTGGTATGTTTTGTTTCTGTTCAATTTAAGGATTATTATTGTTTTTGCTTAATTTCCAGTTTTAATTAGATTTTCTTTGTTAATTTTCTTTTATCCTCTATTTTTTTTTGTCTTAAAAAAATCTGTACCAGTAACTTGCCACATGATTTTCAAAAAAAAAAAAAATTGCCCATTTTTATTTCTATATCTCCAATCTAAGTTTAATTTATTTTTTTGAACACACACACAAAAACAAATCATGGAAAGGAAAAAAAGTTAGCTTATCTTAGAGACGGAAACTGCAATTCAGGCAACGAACCATAATTACTACATTTTAATTTTTTTTTATATATATTTCTTGAATGAGTGTCTGATCCTCTGTGCTTCTCTTCTTTCATGCTTTATATTTTTTAAAAAAGACTCATGGTCATGAATTCCTAAAATCATAGGTTTAGTCTTGTTTCACTCTAATTTTCAAACTTTGTAGGTAGCTTTAGAATTCGGTAAATGGGTATGCTTTCTGTTTCTTTCATGTTTAGTGATTTTTTGAATTTGGTGAAAAATGCCTACTTGTGCAGGAACATGACAACCGCCTTCAGGTTCTTCCCCAATTTCCTATATATTTCTTTTTGAGGCATGTTGTATATATTTGGTGTAGTAATCAAATTTTCAGCTCAAGTAACAACCCATGTAATGATTCTTGTTTCAGAGTGC
>Ga0325410_1000327_pt1 | contig 47979 bp, 36 predicted proteins | sample PopdelMetagenome_16_FD_206182 | JGI IMG/M metagenome (GOLD analysis project Ga0325410, IMG submission 206182) | Populus deltoides microbial communities from Bellville, Georgia, United States - Xylem-PdIQD-R3 | ecosystem: Host-associated > Plants > Phyllosphere > Stem > Wood/Secondary xylem...
TGAACTGGGTTTAACTCTCTTTCTCTATAGAAAAAAAAGAAAAAAATAAAAAGAGGAGATTTTTGGGGTTTTTGACTTAAATGAATTTTTTTTTCTCTTCTTCAGTTTTTTTTTTTTTTTTTTTTGCAGCAGTTTCTTCTTGTTTTATGGATTTTGTTTTATGAAAAATAGCATATTTTGTTAAATATTTTAGGAAAATAACATATATTTAAAAAATAACATAGTTACAACATAGTATTATTTATAAATAACTACAATTTAAAATAACAATCATGTCTTAAAATATATTTTTCTAAACAATTACTATTTAAAATAACAGTTATTTAATTAATAAATTTTCTCAAAATCCTTTTTGTTTTTTCAAATTAATCAATTTCAAGTCAACTAACTATTCTTGCGACAACTTGGGAAAATATAAAAGAAAATTATAATTAATTTTAAATTAAATTTAAATAAATTCTTTAATAAATTACGATCATATTTAGCGGTTTTTCAAAATTTAGTTAAAATTATATCGTTGAGATTTTTATAACAATACTTGATATATTAAAAACAAAGCTTTGATGTGTTCTTATTAACTTATTTTTTTTTAATTATTAGATCTTGAATTTTATTTTTTTAGCCATTAGATTTTTGTAAAAATTTAAGGATATAATTTTTGAAACATCCATTATTCTTAACTACTATTCTCTGCAATTTTTTAAAATATATTACTTTTTCAAAACTTTAATGAGAATATGGAAATGTTTGAAAATGTGGTAATTTCAAAATGTTTTTTATTTAGAAATATATTAAAATAATATATTATTTTTATTTTTAAAAAATTATTTTTGATATTAATATATTAAAATAATCTGAAAATACGAAAAAAATTAATTTGAAATAAAAAAATTAAAAATATATTTTTAAAATACAAAAATAAATATTAAAATTCTAAAATTTCATAGGTGAAGACGAGGGAGAAAGAGACTTAAAAAACGTAACGCAAAACAATAATAAAGAGCAGTTAACACCTGACTACTTTTATGGTTTTGCAAAAGGTTGATCTGGTCTTCGGTTTATCGGTTCTCCTCCTCCCTGGCTTTAAATTTCTTATGCACGTGGCTAATTTAAGAGACCATTAACGAGTTTGTTTTATGTAAAATATTTTACATTATAATTTTTTTATATTTTTTTATTAAAAATATTTTATATAAAATATCATTACTAATCAAGTATGATAAAATTTATAAAATATTTAAGTAAAACAAATATCCTTAAGTATATAGTTTTTTACGTTTTAGGTATTACTAGTTTATCCTGCAACTTTGATAAAAGTAATTGGAATGTAAGAAATAATATTTAAACTTTAGGAAACTTTTAGTATTGTTATTAAATTTAGTATATTAATTTAAATTTGTAAATTTTTAACCTGACTTTTTATTTAGTCTAGAATTTAAATTAAATTTTGTGAGAGTTGTTTTATGTTTAATGTAACCTTGTCAACTAGGTAGTTTCAAAGAAAAAACTCAAAGGAAAAAAAAAAAGAAGTACATTGTGTTCACCCTAGTCATCTCACAACCTGGTTGTGAATTTTATTGGTTTAAATTAATTTTTTAATTTATTATGTGATAAAAAAATATAAAAATTAATTTATAATTAATCTTGTGTTGAATGATAAAATTTAATAAAAAAAAACTCAACATTCAAAGATGAAGTTGAAAAAATAAAAAAAAAAGTCAACAAAAAGGATCCCAACTATGTTGAGTTAGGCCGGTTACAAAACAATAGGCACATGGATCCAAGACAAGCCCACATGCTAGGTCTAATATATATATATATATATATTCATTTTATAAGGTTTCATGCCTCTTTTTCTAAGAAAATAGCACACCTAGTAGGAATCGAACCGTGACCTTTAGGCACCAACTCACACACTAACTAACTTAGTTAAAGAAACAATATGTTATCAAATCATCAAAAATAAAATATTAACTTAGTTTTCTATTTATATAAACAATTAAATTGTCAAATGATTGGCTAACATAACTAAGTTAATTTTTTCTTGTAAAGGATTCGATAAGAGTGATGCTTATCTATCCTTAAGTATATCTCACACTTTACTCAAATTTCTGAAACTAGTATATATTTTACGATTTTTTGTTTCATTAAAAACTAAATGAAGACTCCTTCCTTTTAGTTTTAAAGGTCTCCTATTCATGTCGGGTGTGATATGTGAAAGCATTTAAAATAGAAAAAAAATCTCAACACATAAGATCATTTTAATATAACTTGGGATAATAATAAAAAAAAGACACTATTAATGTATAAATGTATAGTGAATGACCAACTATTTCCAGTTTTGTTTGCAATGCAATCAGAAAAACAAAGAGAGTTAATTATAACTTGGTTCTATAGTTTAGAAAAATTAATCCTCATTGTTTTAGAAAATATATAACTAATCTTATATTGTTAAACTTATTTATAAATAAATCATTTTTATCCATTATATATTTTTCTTTAATTTATTTTGATTTTTTTATATTAAGAAATAGAAAAGGTAAAAAAAGGAGTAGATATGATGGAAAGATGGACAAGAAAAATAATTTTAAAAAATAAAATATTACTATATTATATGTGACCACTACTGGTTAAAAGACTATTTAATTATTTTTTATATTACAAGGATTAATTAATTTATCTTATTATAATGAACTCAATCACAAAGCTTAATTCTATTTTTTTTATATAATAAGAACTATTCTCAAACCAATTTATTCTCAATTGATATTAAATTAAATTCTTAAAACATTTTAAAAGCATATTTAAGAATTCTTGGAGAATGAGAAAGGAGGGAAATTATGGAAAGGAAAGGGAAGCAAAGTTAAGGAAGGGAAAAATAGAATTAGAAAAAAAGGATTTAAAGAAGGTTTAAATCGAGGGATTTATGGTTGTTGTTGCTAGTAATGGAATATAGAGAAAACACTTAAGAATTAAAAGTAGGGATTATAGAATTAAAAATGAGATTTTAAAGAATGTTGGGAGGTGATTTAAAATTAAATCATCAATTACAAGTTTTTTTTTTTTTTATGATGGAGTGATTGTTGAATTTGTTGTCAGTGGTGTAAAGAGATAATTGGGTGATAATGGTGATGTTTGGACAATTGATTGGTGGTTTGCTACCCGGGCAATTGATTGTGTTAGTTGGCGAATGAAAGAAGGGCTACTATGGTTAGATATAGTAATGAGTGAAGATGAAAAGAGGTTAAAGTGACCCAAACTACATTAAAAAATTTATTAGAACTTCCAGTTGGGTTTATTACAAGATTAAGGACAAATAAGTCAAAAGATACATTCAATGACCTTATTCAGAGTATTTGGACCAATGTGAATTTCAAAGAAACTACAAATTCAATAAGTGATTATTAGACTTTAATCAATCTAACTTATATGCAAGAGAGGATATGAGCTTAATTATTTCAAAATGGTGGGCTAATTAATTTCAGCATTAGAGGTGGCTCTGAGCTTATTTTTTCTTATACACAATTTTACTCTAACAAGTATAATTTTTTATCTAACTATTGGATCAAACTAAAATCTTATCAAGAGTTTTTGGAGGTCTTGTTCTATATTGGGTTAAAATTTCAGGGCAATTGGATATTAGAAAAGCCTTGCAATAAGGTTCATAAGCTACTACTATATAGGAATTGTATTAGTTTTCTAATTGATTTAAGATTTTTTATATATATATTTTATCTAAAACTCTTTTATTATTTTCCAGTGTTATTTATGATGTTTTCACCTATTATAAATAGGATTAATTAGCTTGTATTTAGGAGGGGTTTTTAGACATGCTTTGATTTCAACAATTATTATCGTGTGAATGAGATTTTGCTCATGTCTTTTTGTTCTTCATTGAACTACTCTAACTTATAAAAGAATTAACCATGCTTCATGATATTTTTTATACTTTTTGGTGCCTTGATATAGGTTATCGTTGTGTCAAGCTCAATCACAAACCTGAATTTAGCTTTTTTGAAAGGGATGATTTGATTATAGGTTTTTAGATATTTATATCCATGAGGTTCGCATTAATTGATATCAGAGTAAGGCTCTAAATCAGGTTATATCCCTCTTATCTTTAAGTTTTTGCATACTTTATTATTGTTGAGTTCTTTATTTTCTCTAAAAATTAGTTATGGCATCAAGTTAAAAAAAAATTAATTACAATATTAATTAAATAAAGTCTTATAAAAAAAGAACAAAGAAAAATCACAAGAAAAGAAATTTCTAGGGTTTGTCATAAATCTTGATTCAATAAACATAGAATTCAACTAATTGTTTTAAATCTAAAAAAAATCTTGATTCTTGGAGATAAATCTTGATTTGGGATGTTTTAGGTTTACTTGGTGGAGTTTTCTTAAAAAATACAAAAAAAAATTAAGTAGTTATTGCATCATTGCAACATTATATATAGTACATGTGTTTGTGTTATTTTGAGTCGTTTAAATCTTATTCCATTAGTTTCTTAATTTTCATAGTTTTTTTTCATGTCTTTATATCATTCATATTTCGCATAAAATTGTATCAATATTTGCAATCTTATATTCATAGTTTTGTATTGATAGTTTTCAATCTATATTGCTTCTTGAGTCTTTACATTATTTGAATGTGCCATTAAGATATTAATCTCCGAGTTTATTGACTATGATATTATTTGGCGGGATCAACTTGTCTTAGAAATGACAAGGAATGAAAAGAGACCCATAGAGATATGAGATGAGATGAAAGTAGCTATAAGAAAAAAGGTTCGTTCCTGGTCATTATTATACAAAACTATATCAACAATTATAATTTTTTATCTTAGGGTTCTATGAGTATAAAGGGTTGCCACAAGAAAATAAAGATTGTCATAATTAGAGGTAATATTATGGAAGATAGAAATGTTATAATGGCAAGGTTCTTGAATGGATTGAATAAATAGATAACTAATGTGATTGAGTTGTAGCACTATATTAAGCGTGAATATATGGTTCATATGGCTGCCAAAATAGATAGGTAGTTAAAATGAAAGGGCAGTACATATTAATGACCAAATTATAGGGGAGAGAGGTTGCCACATCAAAGCGAAATACTATGGGTAACAAATTTGAATCATTTAAAGCTTGCAAAAAAGATTCGGCTACTGAAGCAAAAGGTAAAGTTTGAGATCTCATCTAATTTTAACCGTGATATTTAGTATTTTAAGTGTTTGGAGGAGTGAACATATAGCTTGACAATGTCTAAAAAAAGGATGATGGTTATGAGGGAGCATAGAGAGATTGAATATGAAAGTGACAAATCTGAAGATGATAAGATGTTAGCACTTAAGAACTATAGTGATGTTGAATACCTAATTAATAGAAAGGTTTTGGTGATTAGGAGATCACTTAATGTTCAAATTAAGAAAGATGATGTGAGAAAAAAAAAAGAGAACATATTTCAATCTAGATGCCATATAAATAATAAGGTATGTTTATGATTATTGATAATGAGAGTTGTGTTAATGTAGCTAGTACTATACTTGTTAGAAAATTGAATCTAAACACTATTAAACATGAAAGGCCTTATAGAATTTAATGGTTGAATGATCATGGGGAAGTAAGAGTTACTAAATAGGTTTATGTTTTTTTTTTTTGGAAAATATAAGGATAAAGTTTTGTGTAATGTTACGTCTATGCATGATACTCATTTATTGTTAGGGAGACCTTGGTAATTTGATACAAAAGTCAAGCATGATGAGTTTAAGAAAATATATTCTTTTAAAAAGGATGAGAAGATATTCACACTTATACCATTGTCTCCTAGACAAATGTATGAATACTAATTGAAATTGAAAGGAGAAAATGAAGCCGAAGAAAAAGATCAACCATGTAAGGACATGAGCAAGAGTGAAAATAAAGTGAGCTAATAGAGAAGAAGATTAGATTTGGCCAAAATAGAAATCAATAGGGATTCAATCAAAAGATGAGAGAAGAAAGGAAAGGTAAGAAAAGAAGAGAGTGTGGAAAAATATATATTATTTTTTATGTAAAGAGGAGTGAGATTAAAAATGTTTATTTTTCTGACATGCCTATGATCTTACTTGTGTATAAAGAGATATATGTTAACACTAATGATCTTAATCATTCTAATACTAGTGTTTGTGTTTCTTATTACAAGATTTTAAAGATATCTTTCTTAGTGAGATTCCTAATGAGTTATCCTATCAGAGGAATTGAATACCAAATTGATCTTGTACCTGTAACATCTATCCCTAATCGGCTAATCTATAGAAGTAATCCCGATGAAACAAAGGAACTTCAAAGAAAAGTGAAAGAATTAATGACAAAAGGATACATAAGAGAAAACAAGAGTCTATGTGTAGTTTCAGTGTTATTAGTACTGAAAAAGGATAGGACTTGGAAGATATGTATTGAATGTCATGCCATCAACAATATTACTGATAAAAAATTAATAGTTTATTTTAATGAAAAACTCAATGACAGAACATTGAATTATCCTACTTATAAGAAAGAACTTTACACTTCGGTAAGAACTTTAGAAACTTGACAACATTACTTATGATCTAAGAAGTTCATGATCCATGTCGCATCTCAATGGATGTCGACCGAGACTAAATAACTATCATGGAAAATTACAGTTGCAACCTAGTAATTAGAGGAAGCTAGAGAACCTAAAATATGCATTGGTTACAGATATTCAAGTAAAAGATTAGTTATACTTAAGAAAAGACAACTTACCCTTACAACATCTTTTTTCACGAAACGTTACTTTTATTATGTCTTTTCTCTAAATTTATCTTCCTGATTGTTCTTAATTATTCTAATTATATTCAACTTATTCTTAATTTTAATTCATGCTTATTTCATGAAAAATTTAACGTCGGTCTCTAAAATTAAAAGACTCGTCAGTTGGTTATTCGCAAAAGTTAAATCTTGATGTCAGTTCCTTTTAAAAGAAGACTTGTCGTTTTGGTTATTTACAAAAAAAAAAATTATCATTGGTCTCCAAAAAAAAGTAGACTCGCCCTTTTTGATATCGGTCCTTAATAAAGTCAAGATGTGTCAATTAAGTTATTTCTAAAATAAACATTAGACCATGAAGATGATATGAATAGTGTTTTCACAACGCAAATTATAATTAATTAAAAGTTTATGTGAATCAATTGAAGTGCTTTTATTATCCCCTAAGGTCACAGGAAGATTTTTCTTACAAGGAAGCGAAGCCTGCAGACCGAGGCACATGGGAGACAAAGCAAGCAAGTTTTTCTCAAAAAGATTATTATTATTATTATTTTTCCCTGGAGAAACGAACTGCATGCTCAAAATTGCAAAGATTTTATTCTTTTTCCGTAAATATACAACCTCTCTTTTCATGACTTGCCATGCATGCATACAGAACTTTATTTTTGAAAAAAAGAAGAAGAAGATGCATTCTGCCTGCTGGCAGCGCCCGGTAGCGTGGAACCTCCAACTAGAATACGCTTGGGATGGTCAGCTCCATCGGTATATACAGACACGCTACCTCACTAATAACTGATCAATACCCCCTTCTGGCATGGTGGCATGTGCTCTCCTTTCCATAAATGTATAGTACTATCGCGGGAGAGCTGGCTGCTGCAGTCTCTCTGAATCCATGTGCATTTACATTGCAAAAATGCCGTTTCAACCATTCCATTTTTCATATTTCTAACCCTAGTCGACAAACTTCTTCTATAGTGGTTAGGATTGAATAAAAAAATTAACAAACCGATTAAAATGAGAAAATAAAAAAAATAGCTGAAAATACAGAATCATGAAAAAAAACCGATTAAAATATTTTAAAAAAATTTAAGTTCGGTTCCGGTTTCATAAGCATGAAATCAAAAAACTGAATCGAACTGGTTTAGTTAAGAAATAAACCAAACCAAACCGAATTGACCTGAAAAACTGAACAGAACCGAAAAGAACCCATTAAAAAGTCCAAAAAAGCCCAAAAAACAATATAATTTTCAGTTTTTAATATAAAATAATCAAATTAAATCGAATAGAATCAAACCAAACTGAAACTAGTCGGTTAGGTTTTAATTTAAAATAACCGAATCGAAACTGGTCGGTTGGAACTGATTTCAGTTCGGTTTTGGTTTCGGTTTTTTTATATTTTATAAAATTTCGGTTTGGTTGTTTTTATAAGTAAAAACCAAACCAAACCCAAAATAATCATCCCTAATAACTATATATGTAAAAATTTTAAAAATATAAAAATATTTAAAAAAACAACACTGCAATAACAAAAACAAAGATTTTAAAATTTTGCTGGTGGTCGGTGGTGCCTTAAATTAGTATCATTTATTGGTGTTGATTAGTAGTCGAAAAGTAAAGAAAGTTTGGCTGGACTGCTAGTTTTGGTTATTGCAGGTCTTCCAGAATGGAAACTAATTTTTTGTTCTTAGTCGATCTTCGAGGAAATTGCAGGAGATGGTTAGCTGTGAAAGGAAAATGCAATTTTTATACTAGCAGACGAGCTCTATAGGTCCCAAAACTAATGTCTAGCAAGAGTCCCCCATTTCGTGTCGCTTATGCCTTCTTCGAATGTCCATGAACTCAATATAACTTAGTTTTTGGTAAGTTATTCAATTAAAATGGCTAAATGGTTTTCATATGCACTGACATCACACGTAGTAGCCGACTAGCTTTTGATTTCTTTCTCTTCCTATTATAACCCAAGAGGCAAGTGTGTCGTTCAATAAAATTTATTTATTTTTTTATAACTTTTTAAATTTAAATTTCGAGATGAGATTGAAAAGACCTAGCCATAATTAGTCGACTTTGCATAATTTTATTATTAATTCTGTACGAAGTTTAATAAGAATCATCCAACTGGAAAATTTAAATTGCTAAATGAGGGCATGACTTCTACATCATATCATAACAATGAAAATAGTTTTGTTTTTTTATATTTATTTTCAATTAAAAAATACTTTTAAAAAAAGTACTTACCACATTACTAAACACCTATACTGTTTGGAATTTTTTTATACCAAACTAACATAATCTGGTAAAAAAATTCAGGTTATAGCACTGAATAGAGAAGTATTGGGAAAATAATATATTTTAACTTAACCGCTAATAAGAATCGTGATTTTATTAGTAAATTGCTATTAAGAGTAGCGATTATATTAAACAATCGCTATTGTTAACAGTGTTTTTATTAAACAACCGCTAATGACAATAACAGTTTTTTAATACACAAACATTAATATGAATAGCGATTGTGTTATTCCAACACTATTTTAGCCTAATGTCAATCCTAAATTTGACATAAAACAAATCTTAAACCACTACAATTGAAGCCCAAAAAAATCATAAATTACCAAACCTCAAACCCATAATTGAGAGTGTGATATTTTAATATGAAATTAACATGTGTTATTTTTAAACATTTTTTATTAATTATTTTTAAAGATAATTGATAATAACAATAGCGAAACATAACAATGTGTATTTTTTTTAACCTGTAAAACAATTATTTGAAATTTTAAACAACTTGTTCACATGTTTACCTATTAATTAATGATTTTAAATCGTGCTTATCTAAAACAAGAATGAAAATGCATAACATGTAAGACAACATTAAAATCAACATGATAATTATCTAAAACAATATTAGAAAAGTAATGATAATAAAAATAACTCTAAACCAAAAAAATAACACAACATAATAATACATTCGAACTTATTTATGTCTTCTGCGACGATAAGTGGATGGGTTGTCTTCACCAACAACATGAATTCCACTTGTCTGTGTGGTCTCATCCTTTGAGACAATATCATCTAGGCTCAGCGTCTCTCCTAACATGTCAAGTGTAGTATGACATGTCTCCAACCAAAATGATGCATAATAACGAGCAAGTCAATCATTATCATTGAGATTATGAAGATCAGCTGTAGCACATTGACCATCATGTAACAATTGTCAAACCTAATATGAAGCAAATAGAAATTATTAATCCATAAATAAAATGCAACAGTTTTTTCCAAGTCTATAAAAAGTAATACATACTTACAACATTTTAAATCTAACGTGCATGTGGCTCGAACTCCATCTTCTCGCGTGGAGGAACCTGCGCTGAGTATGGTGTAATGATTCAGCATGTTATACTCAGGTACCATTCCATGTATTCCTCTTCAGAGATTACAAGATGTACCTTTCTAAAAATAAAATTTCTCCTTGCATCCCACATCGATATATATTAAAGATAGTAGATCTTCCAATTATAATCAGTGTGCCTGTTCAAATAACTAATGGAATGCAACTGATCACTCATATTTATACCAGAAGTGTTACTTAAAGCCAAATTTCCATATTACACGGTTTGAGAAATGATTCTCAACAAACTTAAAAAATATGAGGGGCATAACTAATGTCCGTAAGTCCATGACCAATGTGAATATAATATAAGCAACTACTATATCATCTTTTGAATAAGAATTCCACATAATTTATTGAAACATCAACAATAAAATTATTTTTCATCATTTACCAACATCAACCTATGCAATTATTTCTAATCATTTACCAACAACATAAAATTTCTACATTATCAACGCAAGCAATTATTTCTCATCATTTACTAATATCAACGCAAATAATTATTTTCCCAATATTTTTTAATATAAAAAATTGCAACATCAACACAAGCAATTATTTGTCATCATTTACCAACATCAACACAAACAATTATTTCTCAATATTTTTTGATATAAAAAAATTTCAACATCATCAATGCAAATAATTATTTCTCATCACTTACCAACATCAAAACAAACATTCCCAACATTTTTCAATATAAAAAAATTCAACATCAATGTAAACAATTATTTCTCATAATTTACCGATATCAAAACAAACAATTATTTCCCAACATTTTTTAATATAAAAGAATCTCAACATCAACACAAGCAATCATTTCTCATCATTTACCAACATTAACTCAAACAATTATTTCCTAATATTTTTCAATATAAAAAATTTTCAACATCAACATAAGCAATTATTTCACTAAAGTTTTCAATATAAAAAACATTTCAACATCATCAACGTAAGTATACCAACATTTACACAAACAATTATTTCTCAATATTTTTCAATATAAAAAAAATTCAACATCAACGCAAGCAATTATTTCTCATCATTTATCGACACATTAACGCAAACAATTATTTCCCAACATTTTTAATATAAAAGAATCTCAACATCAATGCAAGAAATTATTTCTCATCATTTACCAACATCAACACAAACAATTATTTCCCAATATTTTTAAATATAAAATTTTTTAACATCAATGCAAGAAATTATTTCTCAATATTTTTAATATAAAAAATTTCAACATCAACGCAAACAATTAATTCTCATCATTTACCAACATCAACACAAGCATTATTTTTCAATATTACTTCTCAATATTTTTCAACATTAAAATCTTTATCTCATCATTTTATTTAACATTGACATTGCAATTTATTTTAATGTACCTAATTTGACTATTGTCTTTCTAACTCGCTACAATAAAATGACAAAACATTGGTTGGATTATTTTCAAAATATCTACTCCCACACAATCTGTTAATTAATATGCAATGAACTTATTAAACAAAGCTTCCATAAAAAAATATTCTTAATCTAAATAAAATCATTTGTATTATCAATAACATATTACTTGTATTTTAATGAAAATTGTAGCTCAATCTCCAAAACCTGAATAGACATAATAGGTTTAAATTTAATTTGAGGCCTCATTACATCATCATCATCATCATCTAACCTATGTCACCCTCATCTTTATTATCACTACGTTCAGAGTAGTTATACTTATATTGATCACAATTTGAAGTTTTATCCTATTTTTATTACAAATTCTTATAATTATCTTCTAATGTTCTAGATGTATTGACACCAATTGAATTTGATAATTGTTTAAATGGATGAACAAATATAGGTATATATATATTAGAATCTTCATGCTCCATATTATATGAGATACTAAGTTTAGGTTGACTACTTACATCCAACTCCATCATGTTCATTCCACTTTGGCCGTACAATTTCATCATATTTTTAAAATTCACATCACATGTAATTAGTATTGGAAAATACTGATGTTCTTTAACAAGACACCTCCAAGTAATATATATTTCAACATCATTATAGTTCATTCAAATTTTTTCACATATAAATTTTTTGGTATCTTCAAATGACATGCCTGTAGTAGCATTTAAGAACACAATACTTTCATCAATATAAGTGATATTATTATTCATATCAGAAACAATAGTACTACCATAATAACACAACATAAAGAAGATTGAAGATATATTCTGTAAAATAAGAACTCATTTAATTAAAAAGAAATTGTCTCACAATTCAACGCAAACTCTAATTGTTATTACTTTGTCCTTAATAATATCATTGATAAATATCTAATTGCATCAGTTAAAAACTAAATGATCTCAATTAAATAAAATACTTAATTACAAATTTGTCAAGTGAACTTCGTCGCTTCAGTGAATCACTTAAGCCCTGATTACCATAATTTTTACCAAATCCAACACATACTATAGTTCCTATTATTTCAACCATAACTTTATTAATAATATCAATTGATTACAAATCTATCTAATTGTATTAATTAAAACAAAATTTATTTAGATTGAAGCAATATTATTAAATATGGCAAGTAACTCAACAATCCATTTAAACCTTAATTTCTCCAATTCAATGCTAATACCTTAATTTCTCCAATTCAATGCTAATTCCATAAATAACATTAGTTTTATTAAAAACACATAATTACAACATTCAAAACTCAAAATTTACTCAACATCAATAAAATACATAATTATTAGACACAACACAAGTATTTATAAATCAAAATTTAAAATTTATCAATTTAATAACAAAAACTCATAAAACTAAGATATAATACAATTGTTTTGCCTTGACTTTTTGATGTTTAGGTGGCAGCTCAACCAATTGTGATGGCGGGGAGGCTGTCAATGAAAGCTTAACCCATAATTTGCACTAAAAAACAGTAGAAAGACTTGTAGAGACACTGGGAAGATAACTCTGGTATTTGGTGAAAAATTAAAGCTTGTTTTAAGCGATTTAAGATCGATATTGTTTTAGGTTTTTCAAGCTTTTGAATTTTTTCTTTTAGCAGCACTGAAAATCATTGAAAATAAAGGATTATTTATATATTTATTATATATGCTATTCTGAATTATAATTATAATAAAACCTTGATTCTTAACCATACTTTTTATTAAAATCACGATTCAGAATTAGAATTAGATTTGTTTTCAATCTATATTATTTCTATGAAACTTTCTCGTGACGGTGTCGGCTTTAAAAAAATTCTTCTGACTGTACATTTCAAGAATTACTTGTTTTTCATGCTTTTCACTTGCCGTACAATGTCTCCAGATCAGTTTTGATATGACTCTACATGGTCTGAAAAAGCTGTCTACTCAGTCAATAGTTCTCTTGATAGATTGTTCTTATCATGTTGCAATGCGGTTTCGTTGGCGTGTCAAACATCCCAAAGCAATCAAATCCCACGAAAATATATTGGGTCATGAAACTTCTTTTCACCTGGGTCCGTTTGTGTGTGCAACATGGATATGTCTGTGTTCCAGCTGAACTCCCACTTTCAAACTGAATATGACCATTCTTGCACACCCCACGACAAGCTGCTACTCCTGTTATGTAGTACTACAGTACCATAAACCTTATCTAATTCTTGATAGAAGGCACACTTTCCGATTCAAGCTTATGGATTAGTGTCGTGTAGTATTATTAGTCATATTATGATGTTTTTTTTTTATATGTGAATACTTGTGCTTTTCTTTACCAGTTCCATAATCCCATAAATTTTGGAGTTAATAATAGCTTCTAACAACTTTTAAAAAAACTTCAACCCGTAATCATAATTAGTAAAAAAAAATTTAGAACTTAAGATCCTCAAGTAATATTCATGTTTCTTAGTCATCTCTTTCAGGAAACTGAATACAAATAGAGATTTCGGTATACACACTCCTACGTACATCATATTGTCTTTCGGGATATGGTACTTGGCTACCTAGCTCCATTAACATCTGAATGCTTAAAATGGTGGGATAGCTTGTAAGATCCTGAGAGCCTTCGTCTTCCGGTTGATTGGTGCCCAACTATCCAACTCTCCTCCCTGTCTCAAAAAGAAAGAATAAAAGAAAAGGAGAGAGAAGCAAGAAAACAGATCTTCTCTCTCTTTTTTTTCAAAGATAGAAAATTTGTCCTGTCCTCTACCTAAAAAAATATTAACTTTACTTTCAGCCCATACTCCAATCCTAAATCTGTCTCCCTGCGTACGTGCAGTGTTTAATTAATAGTTTCGGTGGATCTCCTGCAAAAAATGTCCCTTAATTGTAGCAATAGATTATTACAAAAAAAAAAAAAAAACAAATGTAGGAATATTTGATCCATGAGAAGTAAAAGGTAACACATATATTAACACATGTGTTAATATATATATATAGAAATGAATCAGTGTTGACAGCTTGAAGTTAAACTACTTATGCCAGTACTATGATGAAACGATTAGTAACTCATGGAAATCAATAAAAAATTATATTTTAGATGTCATCCGACTCCTCAAAATTTTAAGTTAAGATATTTTTAATATATATTTTAACAAATATTTTTATAGCAACAGTTGAAATACCATTCAGCTCAAAAGTTGAATGATTTTATATAACTGATAAATGTAATTTTTAAGTAAAATTTATTTGGATTTGAAATTAATTTATATAGATTCACAATATGTACTTTGTATTCAAATTTAACAAAAATAGTAGGATTCGAATTCCTAAATCTTTTAACAAAAAACACTATATATCATATCAAAGTGTTACTTCAATCCAAAAACTTACAGCTAATCAGTAACTTTGGTCATTCCTCACAATCTACACTTGCATGCATGCACGAACAAGAAGACAACAAATTATACAGAATACAGATGAATTGCCACGGAATTGCTTGCCAAAAGTACTTATAATTGCAAGATCAAGGGTGCCTATGAGACGTGGAGATGCAAAGCTGACAATATCTCAATCAACTTCGTTTGCTGGCATGTTCTTTCGGTTGATTTGTCTTCACAAATATATAGTGGGGTATAGAAGCTTCTGTAGCCAAGTCACGTACCCCATGTGCAACCAAAGACCAAAAACACATGCAGTACTTTGGCCATTGAACTAGAACAACTACATTAATGGAGTGCACAATCATAAATCTCTCTCCCTGCAAATGCATGTGTTTGTATGTGGCTTTGGATGCACATAAGGACTTGAGAGAAGTCCACGTTAAGCACATTCCTCAACTACATACCTTATCTTTCATGATAAAAAGGGGCATTTATGCTATCCCTAGCTCTATATATACACATTTGACACACCTATACTCTACGCAAATGCATTTCTTAACTTTATCCACCTTCAGTAAATTCACTGGCTCTTTTAAGTTCGATCTCTCTTGATGCCAAAGAAAGTGGAGCTTGAAGGAAGATGCAGAGCTCCAAAAGGGCATTTTGTGGTTTATGTGGGCAATGAAATGAAAAGGTTCGTTGTTCCCACTTCTTACTTGAAGAGTCCTATCTTCCAGCAATTGCTAGATAAAGCTGCAGAGGAATTCGGATTTGATAACCAAAATGGAATAGTTTTGCCTTGTGATGAATCCACTTTCGACAGGCTTACAGCATTCTTGGCCAAGCATCACTCCTAGATTAATTATGAGCTTTCCATTTTTGTGTTTGAGTTACATGTTTGTGTTCGCGAATGTAATTAAGAGACAACTTGTCTATGAGAATAACACCTATTTGTATTGATAAGGTAATATGCTTAATCGTGAGAATAATATTCATAATGACTTAAGATCCATGATAAGTGATATAAGAATTCATGAGACTTCATTCGTGCTTTAACGTGTCATGAATTCGTGAGACTTCATTCGTGCTTTAACGTGTCATCAAAATTGAGTTTGAAGATATTAATTAATAAAACGAACCGACTTGATTGTCCTTTTCTTCAAGTCGACAATATTAATCTACAGTATGATATGACTTGTGAGTCTTTATTTGGTTCAATTAGAGAAAATATTCGGGCTTTCAATTTCCTTTCTTAGTTTGCACTTTGCCGACAGATGCAATACCGACAAACTTCTCAAGGGTATGACCAATCATTGAAGATGACAAAGAATTATTGTGTGGATGAAGAATCCTGTCTTGCCTAATATATATATATAATACTTCCATCCAATAAGTTATAAGAGATGCTAAATTTTAAAACTTTCAACACTTCTCATTAAGTTTCATTAAATTTATAAGTAATTGTTACCCAAACCTTACTATATTATTTAAAAACCAAAATATTTTACAAATCATGATTCTACAGATAAAAACTCATAATTACAACATGCTTGAAGGATCAATGCTAATAGCTTTAATCTTCAAAATACATTATAAAACCATGTTCTCAGCCTTTGCTAGCAAACACATATTCTAATTCCAAAGAGGTGAAACCTTACTATTTCAAACTGACATTTCCAAATCAAATACAGTAATTCCTAGAGCCATCCAGAGAAAGGATGTAACCCTTTCAGAAGATTGGATCCTCGAAGGTGCAACACAACCATAACCATAACAACTACCAAAATCAAATGTCCAAATAAAAGAAATAACCTAGTACACAGATGGAAAAGTCAAATTATCTTTCCATCGACATTCAACTAGTTCTCGGTTTTCGGATGTATCTTCCTCATCCAGCGCTATAGATCTAGGAAGAGTCTCCAAAATCCTTTATGTCATAAACATATCATACCAAATGAATCCACACAGAAAATCAACCTCTGATATACTTAAGTACTAGCTTTCAAAATGCAGATTACATTACAAAAATACCTGAACCTTTATATACAAACCTTGAACAACAATCCCCTCCAACCTCTCCGACCTTTTCCTCAATCACAGAAAACATCTAAAATGAGCAGAATGTTTTAACTTCAGAAAATGAATTTATAATTAATAAAACCTATTTCAAAAATGTTTTTTCTAACAGCCATAACTCTAAAAAAAGAGCTTGGTTTTTCAAAACCTTTTTACAACAAAGACATGAGATACAAAAGTGTTTTTATGATTTCATTACATTACATAAAGTTCATATCTTATTTTTTGAATAGTTTGAGTTATATTATACATCTGCACATCATATTACATATCCATTCGCATCAACAAAACATGCATGTCCCATAACATCTATAAATAAAACTCCTATTTGGGAACTTGCTAACAGTCCTTCAGTCAAGTCAGACCATTCGCCTTTAAGGAACCTCAAAGTCCCTCATCAAGATTAAAAAGTTAAAGTTGCTCCTTACAAAATTTCCAGTGAAAATGTTACTATAAACACCAAATATATATATATATATATAGTGTCATCTCCTGATTCATTATTAGGAATTCAAGATGCCTCATCTTTATTACTTAGCTGCCAAACTCCATGGTGTACTTATTGATGATGTGTTATAACTTTTTTCTTGATAATTATATAATCATAGGTAATAAATGTGCAACTTTGATTGCTTAATAATGATGATTTTTTAATATTTAAAATGATTAGGTATAAGTTTTTTAGCAGTTAAATTATGACTTAATTACAAGTTCTATTATTTATTAAATTTGTAGCTTGTTATAAAAAGACTATAACTTGCAAAACAGTCTTCTTTGGTGGGATTTAGAGACCTACAAATGATAAAGTCAGTAATCTTTAAGCAAAAGGTCACAATAAATGAGAGAATGAACATTTATTCTTAAGAACAAAAATATTTGTTCTTAGTTTTATGTGATAAATATTCTAGAATTAAAAATGTATTTTTATTGAGAAAAGATATTCTGGAATTAAAAAGGTATTTCTTATTAAGAAAAGAGATTGTGAATTCTTTACCTGTATGATTATAGGGGTATTTATACTCCTAGAAACCTATATAAAAGATATTTTTTAAGGGTTTGGGAGGTCTTTCTACCATTATAACACTCATTAAGGATAAATATCCGTGACATTAGCATTAATATGGGACAAGATATCCCTGACATTAACATTAATAAGGGATGAGAGATGAATATCCATAATATTGATATTAATTCGGGATGAGAGACAAATATCCCTAATATTAATAAGAATAAGTAAATGGAGCCTTGTAGCCTAACATGGGGCCCATACTGATCCCTAGGCCTTTAGCTCTTTGTGTTTGGCATACTTCCAAGCTCACAGTCAATGGGTATGATAGCGAGCCAGACCCAAGCCCATTTAGGCTTAGCACATAGATGAGCCCAAGGACAACGAGTCTAGTAGCATGCCAAACTAATACCAATTAGGTTTGGCATGCAGCGAAGCCCAAGGTCTTTGGGTTAAGAAGGTCACTAGACCCATTGCCCAATTGGGTTTGATACGCAGCCAAGCCTAAGAATGATAGGTCAGGTAATTCACTAGACCTATATCTAATCGGGCTCGGCGCATAACGAAGACCAAGGGCACTGGGTCTAGTAGCTCGCCAAACCCCATACGGCCATACCCATTTGGGCTTTGCATGGTGCTAAGCTCAAAGACGATGGGTTTGGCAACTTGCCAGACCCATAACCGTTTGGGCTTGGCATGTAGCTAAGCCCAAGGGTGCTGAGTTTGATAGCTTGCTATACCTCTACCCACTAGGGCACGACATGATGTCGAGCCTAAGGTTATTGGGCTTAAAAGCGAGCTAGATCCATGTCATATGGAGTTGGCATTTTTCCAAGCCTAGGGACTTAGGTATGAATGCAAGCCCTTCCCTTCTATCAATGAGTTATCACCCTGCTTTTGGACTTTGTAAACAAGGACATAGGTTCAAAATTCATTTTTTTATAATACTAAAAAATGTTAATCCATCAATAGCTCTCCAAGTTTTTATGTATTTAATATGCAAAGATTTGAAGGGTTGTCAGCTTTTAATTAGATACTTTTTTCCTTCCCCCATGTGATAGACTATCCTAAATAGAATTGTTGGGATTCTTATAGTCAGGTGGTTTGCTTTAATTAAAAAAGAGTTTCTTAGGAAGAAAAATGGTGGTGTGCATTAAATGCAGTAGTTGATTAGGTTTTTGGAGATTTATAGTGACATCAAGGATTATTCATCCAACGGTTTATAAACCCTAATATCATCCTCACTCCTATTTTTTTTCTTATACTTTCATTCTTACAACTTATCTACTAAAAATGAATTATTGAAGTGACTTTGGGCGAAACTTGTTCTTAGTTGCAAAAAGAATCTCTGCTATTTTAGGTATTTCCCACCTTAAACTACTTTCTTCTTCATTCTTGTTATTTGTTTAGAAAAAACATGGACTCTAGAAAAGCTAAATCTGATCTTAAGAGTAATGATGTTGCTTATTCTGATTGTGAAGTTAGCTTCTAATAAGAAATTGGGGGAAGCAGTAGAGGACAAGGGTTCATTAGACTGGGCCCTAGGACTAGAAGGAGTGGAACTCCAGCTTGTACCTCTAGAAGGGAAGAAGGTAGTTTTAAACCTCAGAGAAGTCCCTATCCCATTGCCTCTAAGGAACTTTGGGAGGGGGGGGCTACCTCAGACCTCTTAGGACACTAAGCTTTACACCTTAACTATCGAATAAGTGGCTTATATGAATGGTTGGAAGCCAATATAATATATGGCTAAACTACCTGTAAAGACTAAGAGGATTAGTCAACTGACCTTGACCACCTTCTGAGAGCGCTGTGAAATCACTCTCTTTTTATGCATGTACAAGCTGGCGGTACCCATTCCCTCTTCAAGGGGTCATAAGGGAAGCCTTTCGCTATTATAGGTTATGAATTTCTTCATGACATGTTATAATTGGATTGGTGGCGCTTATAGAGGTAATGTCATTCACTATTTTTTCACATTTGTCAACAGACCCAACAAACCTATGAAGGGGACCTTGCAGGGCAAGCTTGCCAACTTCAACAAATGTAGGGGTGGATGATAATAAGGTATAACATGATGGTTAGCCTAAAAGATAGGATGATAGAAATCTTCGGTCATGCTCATTATTGAAAACTACTCCCCTGAGGTGAGCAATAAACCTCTTCTCAGCTTGGTTGAGGAAGAAATATGTGTTATATTAGCCTAGACCTCAACAGAGTATAAGATCAATGAGATGGCCAAAGGGTATTATTAGACCCTGTTACAAAGTATGAATCTTCTTATATTTTTTTTGTGCATCTAAATATTCATCTCTAACTTTTTTTTTGTTCAAGATTAATAACTGAAAGGGAAAGAGAGTCCTTAGTAGGGTCTGTATTTAGAAGGGTGTCTTTATCCCTTGACTTATCTTGAGCTAAAACTGAAGTAAAGATGGAAAACAACCCATCAATATGGATAAGCGTTTTATCCCTACTGAGGAGATAATGATTTATTTTATTATTATTATCTTTAATAATTATCATTTATCTTTGTTATAATTTCATGATGTGTACCCATTGTAAGAGGTGTTGGATAACTAAGAGGAATTAAGTGAGAGAGGCCATCACTAAGTATAGGGAAGACTAGACAACTCTTCAAAAGTTGAAGACTAAGAAGGCTATAATATAGGCTAAATTGAGGGAGCTGAGGATAGTCTATGTGACACCAAAGGATGACATATAAGGTCAAGTCCTTCAGCTTAGCTCCATTGAAAACGAGCTCTGTGTAGCTCATACTAAATTAGCCTCCCTTAAGCAAGGAATGATTGAGATGAGGGCATCTCAGGAGGTTCTGAGGGTTGAGCTCCTTAAAACTAGAGAAGAAGCCACAACTCTCATACGAGGATAAAGACTTTAATGAACTCTTTTGAGAAGTTCCAGGAGATGTTTGGAGTGTCCTTTTCACTAAATAAGATGGTTGGAGATAAGATTTTCCTCGCCATGTCCAACTTGTATTTCTTCAACTTGTATAGAGGAATTCAGATGGACTTTAGTATTACTTTCCACCCAGTCTTTGTGCCTGACTTTGCTGATGTCTTCCCTATAAGGACTGCAACCGCCTAATATGGATTCTACCTCGTTGAGAAGCCTGGCCTCGATGTTTAGCTATTAGCCCCCTCACCCCTTTTGGCTTTATACATAACCCCAGTTGTAAATCCCTGACCTAAAACTGGTAAATCAATGCTAGAAATGGTAAATTTTTTTATTGAGAAATGATACATTAGAGAGAAAGTTTTGTAAATTATAATGAACATTCCCATGTGATTAGTTTAAATGTCGGATGAAATAAAAAAATAAATCAGTACGTGAAATATTAAATAACAATAAATCACGCTAGTTTCTTGATCGGGTAAAATAATGATTTGAAAGAGAAAATATTATAAATTTGAGTTATATTATTTAGAAAATAGAAGGATTTTTTTGAATAAATTAATGAAGACCTTTTGTGTGAGAAATGTTAATTTCTGGAACAAACTCGTGTACAATTGTGCGATTAGAACTAAAAGTAGTAAAGACTCCAAGGAAAACTTTATGATAATTATAAATTGGAATCTCTAAATAATTAATCTAATAACAACAATGATTTATGTAAATTATACGGTATGTGAAATTTGGATTTTCAGTGAAAAATTATTGACTATCCAGTTTCACAATGTTGAGTGCATTTCTCAATCCGATTGTTGGATCGAGCTAAACATTTACAAAACACCTTCTAACATATTGTTTTATCTTGGGTTAAAAGTTCAGGATAATCAAAATTTAGTAAAACCCCGAAGATAAATTTCAGTGTTGAGTTATTACATAAAACACTAGAAGATAAATTGTGGAACAACCAAACAAGGCCTAAGGTCTTGATGGAGAGGGGTATATGTAAAACCCTGACTAAAAAAACAAACTAAAAAAATAATGGATATAAATTAAGCCTCGTGAAATTGGGTCAATTAAAAATAAAGATAATAAATGATGAGAATATAACAAATTTAAAATGGACATTTGGACAAATATAAAACATAAAAGTTTAAGTGGGGGGAAGTTGTAACCATGAAAAGTTTGAGACAATAGTATAATGAACAAAATAGGAGCATTTAAATTGTGAATGGCATGGAAACCATTCATGGTCAACCACTTTGTTTAAGGAAAAAAAAAGGAGTTTTGTTGATTTCTACTTGATTTTCACCTTAAATTCATCAATTTAAACACTAGATAAAGGTGAGTAAAGGATCAAAAGAAGGGTTTAGGAGGAATTTGAACTAATAATTGAATATTTCTATGAGTTTTGAAGAGCATAAAGTGACTAGTTGGGAGGAAAGAATTGAAGGAAGAAGAAAACTTTTTTTCAACATCTTTTTCCTTTAAATTTCTTATGTATAAGAGGTAAGAAACATTGATTCAAGCTTGGTTTAAGTTTATCTTATGAAATAATACATTTTATTTGAAATATGGATGATATAAATTTGAAATTGATTGAATCATTTTTTAAATTGATGATATTGTGTTTGAATAATATTTATAAGCATGAAATATGTTTGGGTAATGATTTAATTGAAAGAATGGAAGAGAAAAACCCACCCCCACCATTTATTGAATTCAGCCAAGCAAGAAGTTTATGGGATTAAGATTAATTATGTAATTTTTAGGGAATTTGGGTTAATATGGATGTTTAATAGATGGATAAGATGTAAACTTGACAAAAAAAAAAGAAGAGAAAATCCCTATTTGCTTACCATGAGAATGCAACTAAGACATTGTTCAAGTGGAGGGATTTGAATTATTCCAATTATTAAGGGATTTATGTTTAAATGTATTTAGTTGAAACATTTAAGAGGTTAGAAATAGTTTAATTATGGGGAATTAAAAAGAAAACTCACCCTCACTATGAACAAAAGTTTGGCCAACCTAATGTAAAGGAATTGGATTTGTTTAACTTGGTTGATATGCAAATTAGTGTATAGTTGTGTTGGCTAGAGGTAAAATTTCTTAATAATGGATGAATTATTGAGATTTGAAGAAACTTTTGGTGTCTTTTCTTATACTTGTGTCGGCCAAAGTGTTGAGTAAGGGAAATGGAATTTGAAACATATTTCTTCATGAAAGTTATAGTTAGAGATGTTAATTTTCAAATGAGATTGACCTCATTTAATTTAGAGTTATAGAACCCCGGATATGGATAAAAAACTTAAAAAAGGTTATGCTAGATTTTTGCTCGATGATTTTGTTAGTTAACTTGTTGCTAAATTCAATTGGTAAAAGATAGAATTTAAAATATATTTCTTCATGAAAGTTATAGTTAAAGATGTTAAATTCAAAATGGGACTAAACTCATTTAATTTGGAGTTTTAGAACTCTAGATATGAGTTAGAAATTAAGGAAGGGACATACTGAACCTTGCTGGATAAATTATGTATATCACAAAAAAGGATAGTTTTGGGGGCGTTAAGGGCAAAAATGAGTTTTTTTCCCTCACAAAAATTATAGTCTTATATCTTAACTTTTTAAAGAGAGATGCCATGTCTAAAACCAAATTGTAAAACTTTAATTATGATTAAAATATGAAACAACATTATTAAAGTAAAACTTGAATGATAGAAGTTATAAGAACAAAACTTGAGTATACTAGAGTATATGTGTGTGAATGAATTATAGGAAGTTTCTCTTATTAATTAGACCGAGAATACAAATTGAAAGAGAAGTTGGATTGAAATCTCATTACAATTTAACTTGTAAATAATGATCATGTTGAAAGAAATCAACTTAGATTATATTATACGAAATGAGTATCTTATAAAAAATGATATGGTAAACCTATTAATACAAGAGAGGCTGCAGAAGCTGTACAATAGCATGGAGGTGCATCTAAAGCATAGACAATAGGTATATGTTCATCACCTAACTTCTTTCTATTTAAGGAAGTGTTTTGAGTAATTATTTAATGTACAAATGAAGTATCTTTTGAACATATGTATGTGATGTGTAAATTAGTTGGATACAATGCTGAAGGCTATGCTGTTAAATATTATGTCTCCCGTAACAACGAGAGTTTTATTCATAATTGATATATAATGAAAATATGTCATATTTGTAAAAGAGGTGTAGTATAAAAATGTGTAATAATTGTAAATAATGTATATTATAGGAAAGTGAAATATATGAATGAGGTATATTATGAAGATGTGTAATATGTGAAAGTGTAGTATTTGCTTCCAACCTTATAACATATGACTTAATGAATGTTTTGTTATTTGTTGTACATAAATCCAATGCAATATATGGAAATGTGATATTATATAAATGTTATGCCTTCAGAGAATGATTATATAAATGTTTGTCTTCAGGGAAAAAAATAATATAAAAAATAAATTGCCTTTGAGGCAGAATAATATAATTCCAAGAAATAAATTGCTTTCAGGGAGGGATAATACAAATCCAAGAAATAAATTGCTTTCAGGGCAGGATAATGGAATTCCAAGAAACAAATTGTTTTCGGGGTTGGATAATGGAATTCCAAGAATAGATTTCTTACGAGGCATGGAAATTATTATGTGAAAATATTGACCACAAGGCAAGATAAATATTATCATGTAAATATTATTATGTGAATATTGCTTATAGGGCTTGAGAATTATTATGTGAAATAATTGTTTACGAGGCAAGATAAATATTATTATGTAAATATTGCCTATGGGCAAGTAAAATATTATTATGTGAGTATTGCTTATGGGAATAGAAAATTATTATTTTAAATCATTGTTTTCGAGGTAGGATAAATATTCCTATTTGAATACTACCTACGGGGCATGCTAATTATTATATGGAATTATTGCCAATGAGGTAGGATAAATATTATTATGTGAATATTTTTTACGGGGCAAGATAAATATTATTATTGCCAATGAGGTATTATTATGAGTATAATAACAATAATTTAATGCATATAAAGAAGAAAAAAAGAGCTTATCAATTGTTAAAGAGACTATATTAAGTTGGAAATTTATTATGGATTTGATATACTTATAGATAAGATTAAAAATGTTATGTGTTTCATATATTTTTGTTGAGTATTAGTGACTCTCTCTCTCTCTCTCTATATATATATATATGTGTGTGTGTGTGTGTGTTTGTTTGTTAAGATTTTTATGATACTATGTGTTTTCAAGTATCTTCCTTTGAAGTTTCCAATTCTTAATAAAGTGATAGTGAGCTACATAGCTTTTCTTATTGGAAAAGTCCTTTTAAAGTCTGATAATGTTTTGTAATTAAATTAAAATCTAATATCGTATCATTATAATTATGGATTTAAATGATGGATGGTGAGATTGAGATTACCTTTATTGTATTGTAATAAAACATTACCTGTTAGATGAATATTAAATTACAAGGTTATTGTACTAGGAAGACCAAGTCCATCCTCTAGAGAGTGGTGCTATTGCATTAGGGAGACCTCTGGTCGATCTCTTAAAGAGTGGTGTTATTATACTATAGAGACTAAGTTCATCTCTTGGATAGTGGTGCTATTGCACTAGAAAGACCAAGTTCATCCCTTGAAGAGTGTTGTTATTACACTAGGGAGACTCATGGTCAATTCCTTGGAAAGTGGTGCTATTTCACTAGAAAAACCTCAAGTCCATCCCTTGGAGAGTGTTAGACTTCATTGCACTTCTTCAAAAAAATCATGGAAGAATTACATTATTATTCAAGTTGTTCATAATACATTTTTAAGTTATCAAAATGCCAAGTGTGAGGAAGAGTCTTCCCATCCATATCTTGTAGGTGGTAAGTATTTTTTTTTATAACCATGACGACTCTAAACAAACCATGCCACTTTGGGACCAATTTTCCTATACTTTCTATGTTGCTCATAACTTCTAACTTTCTTAATATCAAATTCCTTAACTTGAACTTTCTATTTATGACCTTAATATTATGATACTGAGTAGTTCTATGCTAACATGATTTATTTTTAATTACTTAGGTCAGTCGAGATTCCTCTAACAAATCCAGATTGGCTCTTAGACCTTGTCCATTGTTTTCTGAAGTGTGACGAACTACCCTATAGCTTGGGCACCCAATCTCAACTAGTATCATGACCTTATTACTATAAGTGAAAAGAAAAGGGGTTTCTCCTGTAGATGTTTTCTGAGTAGTTTTGTTAGCCTACAAGATTTCATTTAGTAGTTCTGCCTACTCTGACTTAGTTTCTTTTATATTTTTCTTGATTTCATTAAGCAAGACTTTGTTAATTAGTTTAGCTTCACCATTTATCTGGGAATGTGACACTAAAGAGAACTATGGTTAACGCGAAGCCTTTAGTAATGCTCTCTCATCTTATTGTTATCAAACTATGTCCTATTGTTAGTTATTATGACTTTAGAAAGCCCAAATCAACAAATAATGTTTTTCCAGAACAAAGAAATCACTTTATTAGTGGTGATCTCTGTTAAAGCTTTTGTTTCTACCCACTTGGTGAAATAATCAACTTGCTACTAGGATAAAAAATTTTTTTGCCAGTGGCCTTAGGGAATGGACCTAGGATAACCATATCTCGTTGAGAAAAGGGTCATGAAGAGGTTATGGTGGTCATTTCCATAGAAGGTTGACAGGAGACTGAGACAAATCTCTAACATTTATCATTTCTCCTCACGAAGTTTGTGGCATCACGAAGTATGATTGGCCAATAGAAACCTACTCTTGTAGCTTGAGCAACAATAGCTTTAGAGCCTTTATGAAGGCCACATATTCCCTCGTGTATCTTCTTTAAACCACAAGTAATTTCTTTAGAAGATAAGCAATTTGGAAGTGGAGCTGAGATGGATATTTAATATAGAATGTTATCGATAAGGCAATACCTTGTTGCTCACTCTGTTAGGTGAAGGGCTTCATCTATGTTCAAAAACGGTTCTCCAATATTCTTCAATATTGATAGGAACAATTATAAGCTCTTCTTCATCCACACTTTGTTTTTCCAAAACCTCAACCTAAAAATTTGTATGGAGGTCTATAGAATTGGAACTTGCTAACTTGGATAGGAGATCTGTCTAGTGGTTATTGGAATACAAATGATTAAAATGTTGTTGCCTTCGATTTTCTTAGAGAGATAAGGCTAAACTTCTGAAGATACCATTGCATGGTTGGTTCTTTAGCCTTATATATTCCTTGGCATTAACCAACCACCAACTAGGAGTAGATATGAACTTAGAGAGGGTATGCATTCAAAGCCTCGACAAAGCCCGATCCTTCTAAAAGAGCTTTATACATTAATACTTTATTCGTGGTTAGAAACTCAAAACATATCGTGTATTTAGACACTTGTTCTTCATAGCTTACGAGTATTATCCCATCTCTATTTCCATCAATATTAGAAGATCCATCAACATATAATTCCCATATGAAGATCGTTATGGAGTGTTCTACTAGAGTTTTTGGTTTAATAGGGGAAATGACTATTACAGGTTGGGACTTAGATACAACCACTGACCTTTTAAAGCAACATTCAACAATGAAATCCACCAATGCTTATCCATTTATAGTTGGTATGGGTTTGTACTGAATTCCAAGCTCTCCCATTTCAATGGCCTATCTTACTAAGTGTTCGAGCATCTTTAGCTTATGGAGAATCTACCACAGAGGTTTTTCTGTTAGTATTATGACTTGGAGAGCTTGGAAGTATGATTTCAATTTTCTAGAGGCACTTACCAGAGCTAGAGCCATTTTTTCCACATTTAAATATCTCATCTCAATATCATGCAGAGTTCGACTAGAGTAATAAATTGAACATTGTATTGCTTCTTCCTTTCTTACTAATATTTCATTAACTCTAAGTTCGCCACACCCATATAGAAGAAAATTATTCCATTCTCTATTGGTAGAGACAATACGTTAGGAGATGAAAGATGGACTTTAAGCTCTTTAAAAGCCTTTTGACATCTAGTGTCCACTAAAAGCTAGAAATGTTTTTTAAAGTCTTAAAAAATTATAGAGTACGCTCCCCAAAATGACCTATGAACCGGTTGAGGGCAATTAATCTTCTTGTGATATGTAAAACCTCTTTTACATAATCTTTTCCGGGTTAGGCTCTATTCCCTTACTACATACTAGGAAACTCAAAGGCTTTTCTCCTCTAATGGCAAAGACACACTTAAAAGGGTTAAGTTTATCTGATGATGGCTAAGCATATAAAAAACTTCTTCTAGGTCCATGAGATGTTGCTCAAAGGTCTTTCTTTTTACCAATATGTCATCAACTTATCCCTTCATGATCCTTCCCAGTTGCCCTAGCATTCTTAAGCCCAAAGAGCATAGATTTGTAACAAAACATTCCCTTTTTAGTTATAAAAGCTATTTTTCCTCATCATCTAGGTGTATGGAGATTTAATGATATCCAGAGCTGACATCCAATGAACTTAAGTATCAAAACTTGCGGTGGAGTCAACCAATCGATCAATATTTAGGAGAGGTTAACTATATTTTAGGCAAGCACTATTTAGATTTGTGAAGTCTATACACATTTGTTGTTGTCATTGCTTTTCTTGACCATTATCACATTTGCTAGCCAATCAGGGTACATTACTTTCTTAATAAAGCAACAGCGAGGAGCTTATCCTTCTTTTCTATTATTGTTTTTTTTTCTTTCACCTTTAAAATCCCTCTTCTTTTGAGGGACTATAGGAACACTTGGGTCAACCTTTAACTAATGAGTGGTTATTTCAGGATTGATTCCTGACATGTTGAAGGTGCCTGTAGTGAAATTGGATCTTTGGATATGAGGAGCTCTGTTAGTTATTTCTATTATTTTAATGTCAGGGTGGAATCCATTTTGATGATTACTTTTTCATTCTTTCCTAAAATACATCCCTCAACTCTTTAACAGTTTTGGTTCTCACCTTCACCCTTTCTTTCAAGAACTTTTGCTGGTTCAATGCTAGAGTTTTTTTACCCCAAAAACAAGTAGAGGTACATTACCTGAGGCCACCTGCCTTCCTCTTACTATGGCTGCTTTCTTCTGAGTATATTTGTTATTTTAATAAATATACAAACTAGTGTAGTTGAGCTATTATCTTAATATTTATGTTAGATATGATAACTTTATTATTAGAAATTTATTTTAATAAACATATATGAAAATAGGGTTCACTTATTTTTGGATCAAGACTTTATTGCAAATTACTCTCTAATGAAACTACTTTAACATAGAAACATTAACTTGTTAAAAAAACAAAACAAAGTGAATGAAATATTAATTTCAAATAACCCTTGGTTGATATATTTTATGAACCTAAATTCAATCCTAAAACCCTTCTCCCACATTGATATAGTTTATATAGTGGGAAATTAAATACTCAAAATTAGGCTTATAGACCATCAAAGCTTATAGAAGAGAGAAGTTATAGGCTAAGTTGGTTTAGGGCTTAAGCCACATGGGCGAGCTTACTCGACTTAACTTAGTCAATAAGCACAAGCTCAAGTACGGATTTGAGTTTGGTTTTATTATAAAATAATTTTAGACTATAAATATTATTCTTTTTTAGTTAGCATATGAACAATCTGTTTGGACAATTATCTTCCTTTACCTAAACAATATTTTATTTAAGGGAAAAATGTTTATTTTAAAAGCAAAAAATTATCAGGGTATTTCTTATTATGGGTAATGAAAGCTAATAAATAATGGAAATTAATTATGGTAATTATTAGAATTAATTGTTTATAGTTTTTGGTTTCGAGTTTCAGTATAAAAAGGGGTTAAAGAGAGGGTGTTTTTCCAACTTTCTTTACCTTTATTTTTTTGTCTCAATTTCTTTCTACTCTAGAGTTTAGGTTCTGGTATTTTATAGAGAGTTATTAAGTCTATTTTTTCTAAGATCATGGACCTTGAATAGGAGTGCAACTAATTAAGGTGATGTTATTGAAATTCTAAAATGATGATTGCATTCATTCCATTTGTATCAAGTGACGAGCACTAAACGCTTAAGAACAAAAAATTTGATCCTTGACAACAACATGATTTGCATCTATTACATAATCTAAGTGCTTCAACACATAAATGTTCATATCATTCTTTTTAAAATATTATATGTGCAATTTATTTATTCATGATTTGTCATCAGTAGTTTTAATCTTTATGCTTGTCAAGTTATTCTACAATCTATGTTTATAAAATTAATATAATCAAAAGTTCTTTAGTTTTATATTCATGCTATTTACTTCTAGTTAAACTAAAAATCATCATATTAACCGAACAAAAGCCAACAATATCAAGGCTTTAGTTTTTTATTTAGTTTAATGTATATTGTTCTTTAGTTTTGTATTTTATGTGTTTATTATTAATTTGCTCAATTTTGTTATAAGTTAGGATTTAATCAGTTTTTTAATTGGCATGCAATTTTATTTTTTGATACAACCATATTTACATGTTATATAAGAAATTGGACTTAACAATTAATTATGATTAATCCCAAAAAATTTATTAAGATTTTAATATTTTAACTTTTAATTATTAAATATTTTGGTTTAATGTTTGTGATTAATTATTATAAATTTATTTGGATTTTTTTTCTTGTGACAAGTCAAATTTTAATAAAGAGATATTGGGAATTGTATATAGAAAATATTATAAAAACAATTATTTTAATCAAGTGATGATTACTTTAACCAATGTTACATTAATAAGTATTACTTCGATAGGAAGGATTTTATCATTATTTTCTATGATACACGTTAAGAAACTTGAAAAGTTCAATGAATTGAATTTTAAGACGTGGCAACAAGAGATAATATTCTATCTTACCACCTTAAACTTGGTAAATTCTATACAGCTGAAGATGTTAGTATAAAAAATTCTTTGTTAAAAAATTTATAGACTTAAATATGACCGATTCAAGGATTGTGATAAGCTAAGTTCAAGAGTTTTAACTTATTTTGCATTATATTCATGTTGAATGAATTATTCTAAGTGAATCCTTTGAAGTGGCAACAATTATTGAGAAATTATCATTGTCTTTGAAAAACTTCAAGAATTGCCTTAAGCATAAGCATAATGAGATAGGAGTTGAAGAACTTATTCTAAGATTGAGGATACAAGATGATAATAAGTTCAAAAAAAGATCAAACTCTTTCAGTATGGCTTCCAAAGCAAATATAGTTGAACAAGTGGTATAAAACCACAAGAAAAAAAAAGTTTGATATAAAAAGAAATGGAATTGCCAAAAAAATTCAAAAAAAAGTGTTTTATCTATAATAAGGTTGGATATCAAGCTATGAATTATAAAAAGAAAAAAAAAGACTACTCAAGCTAATGTCACTAAGGTTAATAACCTCATACATAAAGTGTTACTAATGAACTTGTCTGTTGTTATCTCTAAAGTAAAACTAATCAACAATCATTAGTAATTATGGGTTCTTATACTAGTATAATAAAACATGTATAAGCCAAGAAGAAGATATTAAATAATTATATATGAAGAATTCATCAACTTGAAAGGTACTAGGTATTAGAAAGGTTATACTAAAAATGATTTTTAGAAAGCTTCTTATTCTTAATAGGTGTTTCAAGTTGTTGACTTTAAGAACTTGGTGTCTGATCTATTATTGAGCAAAAAAATTTTTAAGATGTTCTTTGAGAATGACAATTTTATACTCACTAAAATTATGATGTTTGTAAAAAAGTGATGTCTTTATGATGATGTCGTCAAAATGAATGTAATGATTATTGTAAGATGAGATTAACAACAACAACAATGTTTTTTATTCTTATTAATTTGAGTATTGTGATATATGTCATAATAAGTTATATGTCATAATAAGCTATAGCACGTGAGTTGTAATTCTATATAAAGGTTAATTAATCTTGAATTATTATCAACTATGATTTTTTAGAAAAATCAATTGTGTGAAGTTTGTGTAAAATCAAAATTCACAAAGTTTTTTTTTTCAAACAATTAAAGAAAAATGTGATTATTTCACTCTAACATTGGTGGTTTAAAATTTGTGTAAACTAGAGTTAGGAAAGTATATTATTTTACTTTTATAAATGATTACATAAGGTATTGTTATACCTATTTAATTAAAAGCAAAGATAAAGCCCTATAAATGTTTAACCATTAAACGAATGAAGTTAAAAATCAACTTAACAAGATGATAAATGTAATAAGAAGTGATAGAGATGGAGAATATGAAGCACCTTTTAGTGAATTTGTTTTCCAAGACATTGTTATCCAATAAATTATTGCTTCTTATTCACACTAACAAAATGAAATTGTAGAATGGAAGAACAAGACTGTAAAAGAACTAATAAATGTCACGTCAATAAGTTGAGAACATCTTAGAACTTATAGGGGGTATAATCTTGAATTTGAATTATATACTTAACAAAAGACCTCATAAGAAGTTAAATAAGACATCATATATTTTGTGAAATGAAGGAGATCTTTTATATATATATAAATAACTCCATGTATAGAAGTGTTTTGTAAAAGTGGTAATAATTGATCCTAAAATGGTCAAGATAGAACTTAAAATTATGGATTGCATCTCCTAAAATAAACCTCGAAGCTACTCCTATACAATGTTCTATTGATGTAGATAGAAGCACAGATAAAAAGATAAGGGGACATAAAGATAAACTATTTGGCTAAAATGGGGTTATCCCATGTGAACCTAAAGTTGTAGTTTTATTCCTAAAATTAAAGTATAATGAGTTCTGCCTTCCTAAGAGATTTACAAGTCTTTAAATAGGTATGAAACCAGCCTTAACAAGGAAGGAACATAAAAATCCTGGAAAAATGAAAAACTAATGGAAAATCCAAAAATAACATATAATCTAGCAAAATCAAGGAAAATAACAAAATTAGCTCAAATAACGTTTTTGAAGCCTAATTTAGGGTTTTATATAACTCATATAGTTAAAGCAAGCTAGGTTTCTATAAAACTAGGCCTTGAGAATCTCTTGGAAAAAATTGAGTTTGGGTCTTTTCTTATGACTAGCTCTATCCTGGTAGTCTATAAATACATATGTTAGGCTATCTATGTGATCCATTAATGGCAAACCCCTATTTAACTAAGTCAAATCCTCACCTGATTGCTTAGAACCTTCACTTTTTACTAGTCTAGCAACATCGCTTGTCCTAAAGCTCCTATTAAAAAGAAGTGCTTAATAGTGAGTCCATTATGCAAAATCATACTTGGTAGCTAGTGGACCTTCCACTTGGAAGTAAATTATTAGGCTATAAATGAATCTTTAAGAGGAAGATGAAAGTTAATTGTATTATTGAAAGATATAAAACAAGACTTATTGTTAAAGAATTTGAATAAAAAGAAGGTATGCATTATTTTGACACATATTTAATAGTATCAATAATAACTCTCAAACAAAAGTTAATAACTATCATAACCATTAACAACTTGAAATACATAAAATGGATGTGGAGACAACTTTCTTAAATGGTAACTTTAACAAAAAGACTTATAGGAAATAACCCTAGGGGCTTGATGTCAAAAGCTTTGAAAACAAAAGTCTATAAGCTTGTAAAATCATTATACGGTTTAAAACAAGCACTTAAACAATGATATAAAAAAATTGACAAGATTATGTTAGCAAATGAATTTATAATCAACAAAGTTGATAAATATGTTTATATTAAAAATATAGATAAATGTTATGTCATTATAGGTTTCTATATGGATGAGATGTCAATTTTAGACAATAATGATTATATGATCAAGTCTACCGAAAAAATATTAACTGATAAGTTTGATATGAAAGATCTAGGTGCCGCAAATGTCATATTAAGAATAAAGATTTCTAGGATATTTGATGGATTGGTATTGTTCTAATTTTATTATATTGAGAAAATTCTCAAAATATTTTTAAAGGTTACAATAACACCATCAAAATATCAATGATATAAGTGTATATTTGTCCAGAAACATAGGTGAAGGAGTAAACCATTTGGAATATTCTCATATAATTAAAATTTTGATATATGTTATGAATTACTAAAAGACTAGACATTGCATATGCAGTAGATTTAGAAATAAATAGTGTACTAAAATATTTGAAGTAGATCTTGGATTATGAATTACACCATAATAATTGTCTAATGGTACTATAAGGTTAAATTAGATATCTGATACTATCAAAATTCAGTAGTAGATATGTCTTCACACTCGGTGTAGCAACCATGACATGGAAATCCTCTAAGAAAACATGTATTGGAAGATATATGATGAAATTTCTTGAGTTTATAATCAGAGTTTATTGCTCTTGATAAAACTTGAGTGGAAGCTAAATAATTTTAAAATTTCTTAAAGGATATTTCATGTTGGCCTAAGTTAGTAGTAGCAATTTGAGTCTATTGCGATAGTCAAAAAGTAATTGAAAGAGCATAAATATAATATTATTAATCATTTACTTTTTAATGATATTATTTCCGTTGAATATGTTAAGTCAAAAAAAAATTACAGATCAACTCACTAAAGATTTAACGATAGAACTTATATATAGTTTACCAAGTCAAATATAGCATAATACTTATATGAATGATCCTTTATATGAGTGGAAATGTGGTCATGTTTTTTTAAATTATGAAAAATTAATTTCTTTAAAACACTTATGAAACTAGGAGATGTTCAGGACCAAAATGAACACAACTATAACAACTAAAGAAAAATTCTAGATAGAGAACCACGTGAGTATTATTTGTCTAAATTTATATAAAAAACCGAATAATTCAAGACATCGCATTTACCAATTAGTCAAGTAAATCCAATAATATTTCACTAAAGAAGGTTCGAAGTAAAAAATACTACATCTCATGATGTAGTGATATACCAAATCATTATCTCTCTAAAAATCTTTTAGTCTTTGTTTACTGGTAAAATAATGTTTATTCATGTGAGGAATTGTTAGAAATTTGTTTTAAAAAATTTGCTTAATAGACACATTTGATGCCAAATTAAAGTGAAGTCTACTCACATTTTGGGTTAAGACTTTGTTGAAAATTATTTTTCAACAAAAATACTTTAATATGAAACATTAACTTTTTAAAATTAAATTATAGATGAATGAGAAATTAATCTCAAATAACTCTTATTTGACATGTTTTATAAACTCAAAACCCTCAATCCCACTTTGAAATATTACAAGATTTTCCTTTAGCTTATACAGTGAAAAGTTAAAGAGTTAAAATCAGGTTTGTAAGGCACCAAATGTTTTAGAGAGAAAAGATCCTAGGCTAAGTAGGTTTTGGGTTTAAACTACGTATGTGCGTGCTCTGTTTGGTAAGGTAAGAGCTAGAGTTCATACTTGAGTTTGGTTTACTGTAAAATAATTTGTAGATCCATCAAGATTATTAGTTATAATTATAATTATTACTTTTTAGTCCGACTATGATTAAATTGTCTAAACAATTATTATCCTTTATTTGAATATTTTTTTTAATGGAAAAAGATATATTTTAAAGGCAAAAAACTATCAGATTAATTAAAACTAATAAATGGCGAGAATAATTTTGGTACCAGAATTAACACTGCAATAGTTTTGGTTTCATATTCCAAGATAAAAAGGGGTTAAAGAGAAGGCATTCCATATAACTTACAATAGCTCTGTTGCCTCTCTTTTTTCCAGCTACTATACCTTTGTTTTTGCTCTCTTTTTCTTTTGTTCTAGAGCTTAAGTTATAGTATTTTGTAAAGAGATATTGAGTCCATTTTTTTCTAAGTTCGTGAACTTTAATTAGCTGGAAAAATTAAATATTCATTCTACTAAAGAAATATTGAAAACGGAGATCTCGATCAATATGGAGATTAACCCTTCACTCCACCCAGCTTACCAGCCCGCACCAACGTTAACTGGTTAATTTGCCTTTACTTACTCCTTGGTATTTATTGCCACCAACTCAAAGATTAATGCAGTTAAGTGGCCGGCCCGAGTCTCACCATACAAGCAACCATATTCCCCAGTCCTCACGCAAATATTTCCCTTTCCTTTCATTGAAGGCAAGATGATGTTGAAACCCAAATCAGAAACCGATTATTATACGAGTTCATTCAGAAAGTCGACCCCCAATAATTCATTGCGTCTCACATCATTAATTGTTCATAGTAAGTGAGCAGAATTAACCAGATTGAAATGTACCTGTGGTTACAGTAGTCAAGGATGAAAAAGCAAACAAGAAAGAAGTACCAACCTGAGGAGTATTCTTGCTGTTTCAGTGAAAAACTTTCTACGCAAGAATCACAAACCAACCATTTCGGGAACCCAGTAAAAGCAAAGTCACAGAAGAATGGGTGGAAACGATTTTGGACTGCGAATATATTAGTGGAATGAACAATCTCTTTAGCCCTCTCAAGAGTCTCACTACTACAATCACAAGCATATACGATAATGTCCTGGTTGCCACTACAAAAAGAAAAGAGAAAAGCTTTTTAATGGACGGAACACCAGAAACATGATTTAAGGTCTACTAATGAAATGATATAACCTGGTGAGTGCAACATATGAGGATTCATCCATGAAATATCAATGAAAGAAGATGGTCTACGTACAGAAGATTTCATACGTTTTTTTTTTTGTCATAGATAGGATGCTATCATTTATAATTAGAGGGAATTTGTATTAGTAGGAAGTAGATGGTAGATCCGAAAAGTAATATTACCATAGTTGAAGTACTAATACTACTTTTGCTTTAAGGTATTTTTTAAATTAAACATGTGACCTTCTTGGAAGTGTACGAAGTTTACTTCTAATAGACAAAAAAAGCCTCTTAGTAAAAGAGTTTATATATTAAAGATTTTGGAAAAGTGTTTTTTAATAAAAGATAGTAATTTAACAAAAACAATTTTATGGTATGGTGATACCCAAAACTAATTGATGATTTTCCAAATCTCAATACGCTTAGAAATAGGGTGTTTTGGTAGTTGAATTATGGGTTAATCAAATATTCATTTAAATAACTCTACTCTCCAATAGTAAAGGAAAATATTCCTTGTTAAATGACTCTTGATACCTACAAAAAATCCTTTTTTCGAGGATTCGAGGACTCTCAAATAATAACGTCAGTAATTTTATAAAAAAAAAGAGTAATAAATATGCTAAAGAACATTAAATTCTAAAAACAAAGTAGTTTGTTCTTGTTTTGGATATATGTTTGTTTTTTTAATGTAAATTGTGAAGTTTTTAGCTAGGTAATTCAAGAGTATTTATAGCCCATGAACTTTGTTTTTTTGCTTGGGTGAAAGAGCTGAAGAGTTATTTTTCTTTGGTAGCATTAAGAAAAAAAACAAATATCCCTTATACATGCATTAGTCAGGAAACAAAAGTGAATGTGTTCAGGATGCTCGTAAAGCCTATGAACATTAGGCCATGTTATTAGGTTTGAAATCAAGACTAGAGCCTATGGGAGCTGGGCACATGCCTGGCATATGCCCAGCACCCGGGTTCGGGGGTGCTACCCGAGCCCACAGGGTGCTGGGCATTCGCTGAGCATATGGGCTCGGGCGCATTGCCCATCCTAAAGGATGTTAAATCTGGGCCTAGTAATTTAGGCCCATGATTATGATCAGGGTCAAAACACGTTCTCAAAACCCATTAAAAGTTTGTATCATAAATGAAATTTTTCTAACAAATATTTTAAAAAATCAATGAATATTGGTCCATCAGTAGCCCTCCAAGTATATGTTGTATCTTTATCAAAAAGACTTGAAAAACCCATTATAGTGCCTCTTACTATATAAGAACTTCTTTCATTTCAATTCATTTGAAATCTTTTTTAAGAAATTTCTCTTTGAACCATTTTGTTGAGGTATTCTAAAAGGTTGAGAATGTTTTTGAAGGGGAGTTATTGCGTGGAACATTTAGCCTTTGTGTGGAGCGTGGTAACTATTTTCTAGAACAGAGTATAAGGAATCATCTCAAAGTAACCTATTCATACTTAGTATTTTCCTTTAAAAATGGTCCCAATGAAAGTGAAACAAGTAGCTTCTAATAATAACTTTATGTTTAAGCTAGAACCACCTGAAACTAAGGGTTCTAGTAAGGGACCAAGATCAGTTGGGATTGAACAAAGACTAGGGGTTTTTCCACTACAATATTTGCGCCAACCAACTACATCCCAATAGATGGGTTTAAATCAAGGTTTTTGAGGAGATATTTTGTAACCACAGGGGTAAAGCTAAACCATAGGGTTCTAGTATACATTAAATGGTTGTCCCCAAGGTGCCCATGATGCTCGTTGGTTCTTCACCTTTTCTACTCGCCCTAAAAATCCTATAAAGAACATATTAGAGGGTAAGACCTTTAACATGAAGGGGTGGCATGGGAAATGGTTAATTATAAAGAATAAAAAAGATCTTATCTTAAGCTAAGTGCAATAGTTATAGGGTTGCCCTTATTTTTAGCAAACTCCTCAGTCAGATGCCATTGAAAAAACAAGTCTTAGTACCTTTAACTACGATGTGTGTTTGAACATGGCGAGGTTTTCCCTTTGCTATAACATCAAATGAATGGCTAAGGGTCAAATACTAGGTAAAGAGATAAGGTACGTAAAACATTATACTTGGTATAATTTGATATATTTATCTTATCTTAATTATTTTTTATTGCAGATTTATCTTTAGAAGAGGAATACCATAAGAATGTTAGTGAAGTATATGTAGAAGTTGAGGGGACATTTTGCTTCTAGGTTGAAGAGATGTAAGAGAGTCTCTAAGAGATGATTATCACTCCTAATATTAAGCCTATATCTGAGCCTACCACTGTTGGGGGGATTCGATCACCTATCTCTAGAAGAAGGGAAAATATTTCTCTTGATATCTTTTTAAAAGTAACTAGAAGAGCCAAAGCAAATATAAAAAGAATGTGTACTTCACAATGGCCTTATGTTGTTAGTAGGGAAGTAACACCTACACTTATGACCATGTCCCCATCTCTAACACCTTATCTAGTGGCCAGAGTTAACAGGGCCTTTGCTGAGGGTTCTACACCCCAGGTGACACCTCAAGTTGAATCGTTTGATCCTGATGCAAGTTCTTCTTATGTTAGGCCACAGATTGGCTTTATAATTTCTTCTCCACTATCTTTGTTTGAAGGGAAGAGGACATGATAGAAAGGTTACTAGATCTCTCTTTATATGTTGATCAATTATCTGATTGAAGTTTTACTTGTCAACTTAGTCTTGTTGGACAACTTCTAATCCATGTGAGTATTTTATCTAGTATAACATGTTATTTATACTTTGATTTTGTTTTTTTATTTATTAATAACATTGTTTTATTTAGACTTTCCTGATGAATGCCTATTTTCAAAGACATTGGACTGCCAAAAAGGCTCAAATAAAGGTATCCCTGGATTAACTAAGAGAAGACCACAAAGAGGTATAAAGCCTTTAAAGGGAAAACTCACAGCTCAAATCTCAGTTGAGGGAGATCAAGGAGGCTTATGATCTTTATATCTATGAATCCTAAAAAGCATATAGAAAGTTGACAGAGGATAAAAATCACCAGGCTTCCAAGAGGCTGCCATCCTCTATAATAAAATCCTAAAAGGCTTTCAAGGCTAAAGTGGTAGCCTTAAAGCCTAAGCCAACAACAACCAAGGTTAGGGCAAGGGCTTCTAGAAAGGAGTGTGCTCATCTAAAGGCATAAAGGGACTCATCTACTAAGTTTTTAATACTGTTTAGGAGATTTCAAACCTTGGATGTATTTATTATAGATACGATATTCCAAGCTCTATCTAACCTTCACTTTTATCATCTATTAATGAGAATAACAGTGGATTTCTGAATGGAATTCAACCCCAATCCTATTCTTGATTTTTCTGATATCTATCCTACACAAGCGGTTGTTGCAGCCAACAATAAGTACTTGGCTGAGGAGCCTAACAAGTGGTGTAAGTCTCTTGGTTAGGCAGTGGTTTCTAGGAGTTATTATCCCTAGTCTTGTATGATTTTTATATTTATATTTGAATACATTGACTGATTGCATTAATATATGTTTATGATTCCCTATTTTAAATATATTTTCATGTTTGTTGTGTTTAGATTTATAGGGGTCCAAAGCCCTATGTATAACCAAGGTCTTATATCTTTCCAGGGAGGGAGGTAATCCCTACTCTCAATCAATGGTAAAAATTGTGCTTAGAAAAATTATATAGATCGGTTCAATATATTCATGTATAGTCTTAGCCCAAGATATGTAAAACCATTATTTAAAAGTTTTTCTATGAGAATTGCAAAGAAGTTTTTTAATTTAAATTTCTTTGTAATGAGTTAAAAATTCTTATTGTACTCATATGAGCCCCCCAAATAGAACTTAGAGGAGAATCTTGATTGTAGTTGACCTTTGATGTAACCTAGTTATTGCGTGGGGCTTGGGATTCTCTTAGTTGAATAGTGGTTACATTAGAGAGTGGGGGCATGTGGCCTTCCTAGCATTGTCATAAAGTGTGGGAGTACCCCCCTCGAGAGTAGTCTTACCATAGTGAGAGGTATATGGCCTCCTTGGCAGTAGTGTAGGGTTTAGAAGCCCCCCATTGATGAGTTGTATTAATCTAAGACTGCACTAAAAAGTGGAAAGCCTAAGACCATCCATGGCAATAGCATGAGGCCTGAAAGCCCTACTAGAAACTTATGGCAATCCAATATTGCACTGGAGAGTAGGAGGGCAGAGGCTACCCATGATGATAGCGTGGGACGCGAAAGCTCTACTGGAGAGTTATGTCACTCTGAGAATGCACTGGAGAATAGGAGTGAACATATAATAAAAATACAATATATATATATATATATATATATATATATATATATATATATATATATATATATATATAAAGGTTACATTTTTATCTATAATACATTTTGAGATGATTTGAGTGTCAAACATAAAGGAGATTTTTTTCCTTTCATATCTTGAAAGTGGTAAATGTTTGCTTTGACTACCTAATCATTGTAAAATGACCATCTCACTTTGATGTTAGTTTTCCCTTACTCTTCATGTTACCGGTTGCTTCTAGCTTTCTAAATACTAGGTCTCCAAACTTAAACCTCTTTTTTTTACCTTGACATTATGATACCAAGTGATTTAATATTGATAAGTCGTGTTCCTTACTACTGCAATCAACTAAGATTCTTCTAGAAGATCTAGATTGGCTCTCAATCCTCACTCATTACTTAGGACTTGGATACGTTAGTACGAAAAGAGTTTTCTTAGATGATATTTTTTAGGTCAATTGATAGGCCATAAAATTTCATTCAATAGCTCTGCTTATTCTCACTTGGCTTATTGTATCTCTTTTTAGATCTCATTGAGTAGGACTCCATTGGTGAGCTCGACTTGGCCATTTGTTTAGGGATGTGATGTTGACCTATAGTCTATATATAGTCTCTCATATTGCTATTTCATTTTATGATTGTCAAATTGTATTCTATTGTTGATTATCAAGACTTTAAAAAGTCCAAACTAGTAGTTATTATTCTTCTAAATGAAATAGATCATCTTGTTACTAGTTATGTTTTCAAAGGCCTCAACCTCTACCCATTTAGTGAAGTAGTCAATTGTTACAAAAAGAAATTGTTTGTTACCCGTGGCCATGGGAAAAGGACTCAAGACATTCATCTCTCACTGGAAAAAAAGCCACAAAAAGGCTATAATTTTCATCTTTGTAGAGGGTTGGCAGGAAACCAAAGCATATCTTTGGTATTTATCGCATCTTCTAGTCAAACTAGTGCATTATGGATTATGGTTGGCTAGTAGAAATCTTCTCGAGTTGTTTTGGCAGCGAGAGCTCTTGAGCCCACATAGAGCCCATATATCTCTTCATGAAGTTCATTCAAAACATATGTGCTTTCTTTAAGTGACATGAATTTTAGAAGGGGAGATGAGGTGGATTTTCGATACATGACATCATTGATTAAACAATACCCAGCTCCTCGCCTAATTTGTTGAATGGCCTTGGTTTTCTCAGAATGTATTTCCCTACTGAACAAGTAAAGCCTGATAGGGGTTCTCCAATCCTCCACAAAAGTGACTAAGGAGATCACTAGTCCTTCTTCACCCATACCTAGCTTCTCTAAAGTTTCAACCTATACGTCTAGAGGGAGCTTTATTGAGTTGGAGCTTACAAGTTTGGATAAAAAGTCTTATCAATGGTTGGTTTTGTTCGGTATATAGACGATTCCTTCATGGTTTTTAAAGAAGTGATCTTCCACTTTCAGAGATATTTTAGCATAATGGACTCCCTAGCCTAATATAGTCCTTGACATTAGCCAACAACTAATTGAAATCAATGTGGGTATAAAGAGGATAAGCATTTAAGGCTTTTATAATCCCAATCCTCCTAAAAGAGCTTTATACCCTGTTATATTATTAGTGGCTGGGAATTCAAAACAAACTTCATATGTATAATCATGTCCCTCTAAACTAGTGAGAATTATCCTTGCTCTACTTCCTTCAGCATTGGAGGACTCATCCATGTATAACTATTATATAAGGGTTAACATGATGGGTTTCGATAAAGCTAATAACCCAATGAATGGTGTTTCAGATCTTGATGGGGATTTGGATTCATCTATTATGGACTCCTTAATGGAACACTCAACAATGAAGTTTGCTAGAGTTTATTCCTTTATAGTTGATCTCGGCTAGTATTGGAGACCAAACTCTCCTAACTCAGTTACCCACCTCATTAGGCATCCTAATATATCAAGCTTGTGAAGAATTTGTCAAAAGGGTTGATATGTCAAGACTATAATTTGGTGAGCTTGGAAGTAAGGCCTCAACTTTCTACATGCATTAACCAAATTCAGGGTTATCTTCTCTTTTTTCAAGTATCTTGTTTCAGCATCTTAAAAGGTCTTGCTATAGTAATAAACTGGGCACTAATTTTTGTTCTCCTCTCTTATTAACACTACACTAACAGCAGTGTCTGTTATGCCTAAGTAGAGTAAGAGATTCTTATACTCTTTTGGGAGATGAGAGGTAGAATTTGATTTTTTCAAAAGCTTCTTAACACTTGAATGTCCATTCAAAGTTAAAGGTATTTCTCAAGGTTTTAAAGAACAGTGAGTTGTATTCCCCAAAACAGGAAATAAATCTATTAAGGGTAGCCAACCTTCATGTAAGACACTAAACTTTTTTTACTGATTGCAAGGGAGTCGTTTATCCCCTTGCTACTTACCAGAAACCCCAAAAACCTCCCTCCTCTAATAGAAAACACATACTTTAAGGGATTGAGCTTTATTTGATATTGATTCGGCACATAAAAAAAATCTTCTAGGTCTAAAAGATATTGCTCAAATGTCATGCTCATCACCAACATATCATCCATTTAACCTTTCATGATCCTCCCAAGTTAATGCTTGAATACTTTGTTCACCATTCACTTGTAGGTGGCTCTAACATTCTTTAGTATAAAGGGCATGGCCCTATAATAATATGTCCATTCCCAGGTTATGAACGATGTCTTTTCTTCATCATCGGAGTGCATAAAGATTTGATGATACCCGGAGTTAGCATTAAGAGAACTAAGGAATTCAAAACCTATTGTGGACTCCTTCAATCTACCAATCTTGGAAGGAGGAAAACTACCATTTAGGCAAACCTTGTTTAAATCTATAAGTCATATATATCTACCATTTGCCAATGTTTTTCCTTATCATTACCATGTTTGTTATCCAATCAGGGTACATCACTTCACAGTTAAATCCAACGACGAGTAACTTTTTCAACTCTGTTATTATTGCCCTTTGTATTTCACCCTTAAAACTTCTTTTCTTTTAACGAATAGGGGAGAAAGCTAGGTTAACCTTTAGTTGATGTATGGCCACCCTAAGACTGATCCCAGGCATGTTTGAGTGTCTAAAAGCAAGATTAGTTTTTGGATGGTGATAAGCTCTATCGAGGCTTGCTCCTAACTTGTCTCTAAAGTGGATCTCATCTTCGTGGTCGCTCCCTCTACCTTACTTTCATTTGTTCCTTCCTGAGACCTCGTTGGTCCACTACCAAGGCCTTCTTTCCTTTTAGACATGAAAAAACACATTGTCTAGAAGATGTTTGGTTTCCCTGCACCATGGCCACCCTTTTATAAGTGAGGGATTTCAAGGTCAAATACCTAGTATTGACAATTATGATGATTTGATAGAGAAGAGGTCTTCATAGAATGATGTAGTGAGCCAAACACATGTTAATGACCATTAAGGTCTGTTAAAGAGATAAACATTTGAGAAAAGTAGAGATGGTGATAAGGATCTCCAAGGCACCCTTAATCAGTATGTTTGTACCTACAATCCCAATAAGAGGAGTCTTTACAGGAGTCAATCTCAAGGGGTCTATTCCTATTGAAACTAATCAGCAAGAGCCAGCATTCAAAAGTTCCTCGATCGACGGAATGAAGGTCTACTTCGTCTCTTGATTCACCGGACCCATGTTTGTCAACGGTGAAAGATAGCCCTAAATAAAGTGAGGGCCCCGGAAATAGCATTTCTTGGTCTAGCCCCGGAAGTAGTCGCAGATAGAAAGAGAATACGTATGTATACTCAAGTCACTCTAAGGGAATTTGCTAGGATTGGAATGTATGTACTCCCAGTTTCAACTAGAATCGAAGGAATCTCCTCTTTATAGCGCATCTATGTGTATGCATGTCCGTCTTTCGTCCTCTCTTTTCATTCACCGTATAGCTATAGAGAATATTGACTACACTATCATCATCCACTAATACCCTATGGATATGGTGATTAGCCAAGAATGTTGAGATGACCAGAGCATCCTCATATGAAAAAGTTACTCCCTTCCCATTTACAGGGGTAAATATGATAGGTTCATGCCACATGTTTGGAAAACGGGTAGTAGTAAGGACTTGCTTCGTATATTTCCAATTTATATTTCCCTTATCACCTCCTATCGAGGATCCATCAAAAATTAAATTGATCTCTGGCAATACTTGATTGGTTGACTAGACTCTTCTCTGCCTAATTTAGTGTAAGTATCTCTTTTTACAAACTATTAGATATAGCCTTTAATTATCAACCATCCAATCACCTTCTTCAAGGCATAACATTGTTCGGTATCATGTCCCTTGTCCTGGTGAAACATGCAATACTAATTGGAGGTAGATGTATAGGGAGTGGTTTTTATCGACGAGGGGTACTAGATAAATTTGTTTTTACCTTTAATGGTAGCATAGACTTTGATGATAATGATTTTTAAGGGTGTAGATAACCTCTCAGGGTATGTGGAACATTCACGAGATAACCCTTCCTGTTGTTTCTTGAGCTTGGGTTCCAAATAAGGGAATGATTATGCCTAGAAGGGTCCCTCATAAAGTTCCCTCCTTATAAAAACAGGGAGGTTCATATCGTAACACACTTGCATCTTCCACCCGTATATGATTCTCTATGACTTATTTCACCTTAAGCAAACTTTTTTTTATAGTAGGGCATAAAGTTCTCTTCATGGAGCATGCTCCCTCACCCAGCTGATTAAGTCCTCTAGCTTAAACAACTCTTTCACTTTGAGCATCTCCGGTTAGTGGGTATATTTATACTAAAACATGCAACTTACTTAGCACAAAGATCTTCGAACCCTCCAATAGAGCTTGATTCCATATTGTTATATCAAGCATGCATAGACCCTTTAAAGGTTGTAGAGAGAATCTTGTATGTTGTATCACCTTTAAATTACTAACTCCAAGCTACTATGTATATTTTGGATGTGTTCTCTCGAATCGACAACACCATCATAGTTATCCAAGCTTATTTTTGTGGAGTTCTAATCTCAAGGAATTCGGATATTCAAAACTTACTAAGACAAACGAGAGCCCCGTACTTGATAGGATCTATAGGTATCTTATTAAATGTGCTCAAAAGTCGACCGTTTTTTGGTCCTTTATCTACTAGGCTCCAGGGAGCTTGAGTATTCTAGTGCTAAACGACAGGATTTGTAATAATTGTCCATCCCACAATAATAAGAAAAGGCTCACCATGAATATTTCTTATTCAATTTCATCATTTAGCATGGTGTTGGTTAGGAATTGGGCTCTATGTTTTTTTCTTAATGGGTAGGTTTCAATATCATAAGTCAAGTCATAGATTTAAAAACTTAACCCAGGTTAACATTGTTCTTGTTTATGAGGATTTAATTTTTTTACAGTAACTTTATTTTTCATATTCATCTTTCCAAGTTGGGTTTTTTTATTGGAATTCATGATTTTCTTTGATTTCCTTTCAATTCAATTATCACAATTTCATTACCATGACCACGAGTTCGGTGGGTTAGCCAAGGTTAACTTAGAACTTTTTGTGGGTCGTTGCTTTTTTAATTTAATATATTTTCATATTTGTCCTTTAATGTTTGGTTGTTTAGAATTGAGCTTCGGAATTTTTCCTGATTTGCCTTCACTTTGGTTATCTCATTCATATAATCTGAGTCATGAGGTTTGGTAGGCTTACCCAATTTATTTGTGTTTCTTTTTTTATCATTTTTTTAAATTGATTTCTTTTTAATTTCTTCCTCCTATATTGAATTTGTTGGGAATTCAGCTTCATTATTTTTTTATTATTATTTTTTTTTGGCTTATCCCAATCTAATTAATCAACTTGCATACTTTGTATGCTCACTTAAGTTCAGTTGGGTTATTTTTTTTCTCCAATTTTGATTTTTCATATTAAGTTGGGTTGGAGCTAAGCTCCTTTAATTTTTTTTTTCTTTTATGGTGATTTTATTTTTTTAGGTTCTTATGAAAACTTTTTTTTTTGTTTGATTTGGTCTATATATATAGTTATTCTTTTATAGATACAAATATTTTCTGTACTTCTTTGGAGAACACTTGCGTTGCTTAAATATTTTTTTTTTGTTTTTTTTTGCTAACAAAAATCTTGTTCAGCCCACACTGTAATGTCTCCCTATAAATAATAATTTATATGATATTTAAATTGTGAGTCTTTTAGAAGCTCTATAGGCATTTTAGTAGTTTTTTTTATCCAAATTAATAGGTATTTTTTTAACCATATAAGTTTTTAAAAATATTATTTTAAAAAATAACTTTTAAACGAAAATATGTGGTTTTTTTATAATTACCCTTCTTAGAATTTTCTCGACAAACAAGTGTTTAATTTTTAATAAATATGAATCAGTTACATTTATCTTTTTCTAATAAAACATATCATTCCACTAATGGTTTTAATTAATTCATTGAATAGATTTTTTATAACTTCTACACAAATAAGTATGTTTTTAACTAAAAAATGTTTTTTTTTAATTATCCCTTTTAGAGTTTTCTAGACAAACAGTTGTTTAATTTTTAATAAATATAAATCAGTTTTATTTATCTTTTTTTATAAGATGTATTATTTTATTAACGGTTTAATTTATTGAATGGAATTGTGTATAACTTCTACACGAAAAAAAAGGTATTAATTACACCTTTTATGGTTTTTTGGACAAACAAGTGTTTAATTTTTAATAAGCATTAATTAGTTTCGTTTATATTTTTTAATAACATATATCATTTCATTAATGGTTTTACTTTATTGAATATAATCTTTTATAACTTTTATACGAAAAAATATCTCTTCAACCAAAAAAGGTTTTTTATATAAAAAAAACAAAACTATTTTTTGGACTCCTCAACATACAAGTGTTCAATTTTTAATAAATATGAATTAGTATCATTTATTCTTTTTAATAAGATAATCCATTCCATTAATGGTCTTATTGAATGAAATCTTTTATAACTTTTCCATAAAAAATACATTTTAAAAAAAATTCTTTTAAGGTTTCCTCAATAAACATGTGCTTAATTTTTAATATTTATCATTTTTAATAAGAAACATCATTATATGAATAATCTCGATTTATTGAATAGAATCTTCTATATGTTGTAATTAAAATATAATGGACAGAAACGCGAGGCGTGTACAGATACT
>Ga0325410_1000328_pt1 | contig 47948 bp, 18 predicted proteins | sample PopdelMetagenome_16_FD_206182 | JGI IMG/M metagenome (GOLD analysis project Ga0325410, IMG submission 206182) | Populus deltoides microbial communities from Bellville, Georgia, United States - Xylem-PdIQD-R3 | ecosystem: Host-associated > Plants > Phyllosphere > Stem > Wood/Secondary xylem...
GATAGAACCCCCCCCCCCCCCCCCTCCCCAAATTGTGACGGGACACACACACACCCCTGGCCAGTAACCAGTACAGGCACAAACTAGGCTTCTTAATTAATGTAACAAGAATATACAAGACTCAAACTTATTTATTTAATTTGCTGGGTCCGTGAAATGTTGGTACAATGACTATACTTGACATGAGACATGAGACAACAACTGTCAACAGGGAAGTTGTTTTCATTTGGGAGATTTTGCTATTTCTTAATTAATTAGTGGGTGGTTTTGTATCATTTGCGACATGACCATAGCATTTATTCTGACACTAAAGTCAAGCCGTCAAATTAAACCAAAGCAAATGGGGCCAGGTACCATTTCAGATGCAAACCCTAGGCGTGCCATATGCTTTCCATACACAGGAGAAGAGGTCACAGTTATAATTCCAAGAGATAAACACAGTAGCTAAGGACTTTTAACTCAATTCTTGTTTTTTTTGTGTTTGAATTTTAGAATTTTGGAATCCATCAAATATAATGGAATATATATATTTATAAAATCTTCTAAAAGAATTTAATCTTAATTAATATTTAAATTGGTTTGAAAATATCTTTCATATGATTAAAAAAAAAAAAAAAGAAGCATAGCTGTTGTGTTGGTATATAAAATATGAGGTTTACATTCGTTCAAGTTTATTTCCAGATGGTCAAAGACAAATATTGTTATCTTATATATATATATATATATATATATATATATATATATTAAAAAAAAACATTTTATGTGGCCATAAAATGTTCTACCATGTGTGAGAACAGTGACATTTTGTTTAGCCACACAAGCAGCTGAAAGAGCAACTCCCTTTGATGACAAATGTCACTATTTTGTGCTAGGAATTGCCACTTTATAGATCCATGGCCACTGAAGCGCTTTGCCGACATTTATTTAATAAAGTCCCACAACGATCAATGAGAGCTTCTGATTCGTTCCCCCCTTGGATTTACCTGGCCTTTCTCAAGTGAGGTTTGAAGAGTGATAGCTAATATTCTTATAATTAATTAAGCAAAAATTCATGCATATATATGTAGTGAGTTTTAGCATTAATTTTTTCTTATATGTGGTGAACTCAGCATCATCTAGTTTATTATTCAGCTTGTTTTTCTTCTAAAATCACGAAGTTAATATAGAGAATATGAGTAAATAAGATAATTCACAAAGATATGAATTAATTTTTTAAAATATAAATTGGTATAAGAATATTTTATACTTTAAAATAAAGTATAGTTATAAAAATTTAGTGGTTAATTTTTTCTATTTTTTATAAATTGAACTTTGGACTATTTCACAATTTCTCTCTAATTTTTTTCATTATTTTTAAGTGTTTATTTTTCTCTCTAATTTTTTTCATTATTTTTAAGTGTTTATTTGTCAGATAATATTCATGTTGAGTATCTAATATCCCATACGATGTATTTGAGATAAAAAAAAAAAAATACTTTCACAATTTCTTTCTAATTTTTTTTTCTTGCTCAGCAACAATTTTCAATCTTTTTTTTTAAAAAATTCAAACCAAACTTATTTACTTTTATGGAATATCATGAGATCAATGTTTCTTACGCTCTTTGTTCAATATATGAATTTAATAGTTTATTAGAAGATCTTATACAAAGCATCAATATATATATATATATATATATATATATATATTAAAGAAAGAAACGATGCTCATAAGAATAAAATTTAGATATCTTGGAATCCTAGAAAACAAAAAGGCATGCAATCAACTATGCCGACAGAGAGACCCTTACTTGAAAGGAAACGCCACAACGTTTTCATCGACGACGAAGGGAACAAAAACAAAATGAAAAGGAGAAAACTTTTGTTTCAACTTTCCTCTCTCTTAGTCCCTATCACTCACTAGCTACCCAGAACACACACATAAACCTTTTTATTTTTATTTTTCCTAAGCCTTTAATCTAACATTAATTTACTTGGTACATCTCCTTTCAGGATAAAAGGATGGCCATGGACCCACCTTTCCTAGAGACCTACAAGACCCTCTTGGACAAAGCCACAGAAGGTGCTAATGGTCATAAAGAGGTTGTTGTTATTGAGGAATGTGAGCTTCCATTGATTGATCTTGGCCGTTTAAATCTTGGAAAATTGGAGAAAGAAAAGTGCAAGTCAGATATTGCTAGGGAATCACAAGAGTGGGGGTTCTTTCAAGTTGTGAATCATGGGATTTCACGAGAGATTTTGGAGAAAATGATGAGCGAACAAGTTAAGGTTTATAGACAACCATTTAATAACAAAAGCAAAGAGTTATTTAATTTCTCTAGTGGGACTTATCGATGGGGGACACCTACAGCTACTAGCCGTGAGCAGTTGGCATGGTCTGAAGCTTTTCATATTCCTATGAATGACATACCGTTTTCCAATGGTTTCAGTAGTCTCAGGTAATTGCAATTTTTTTTTTTTCCTTTAATGTTCTGTCCTTCTGCGTCTTCTTTTTTTCTTCTCTTTTCTTGGAGTGGAATTTGTGGTTTATTTACTATACCCTTAAAAGAAAGAAAGGGTTATTCTCAAGGTTTAGGATTTATAATTAATTAATTCCGACAATTTTGTTGATATTTTAAAACTTTAATTTTATAGAAAGATTTAATGAAATTTGAGTCACATGATATGATAAAGCTCTTCTCCCATCCTTTAACATTAAATCCCTTTCCACTTCACTTAATACTTCAAACACAAAAACAAAAAAATGAGGTTGACAATTTTGAATTTAACCATTAAACAAAGTAAATGTGCGGATTATTATGGATCGCAAGGTAATTATATAGAAAAACACAAGTAAAATCATGAATCACTGCTCTGTATGATGAAATTAGATAACAATGATAAGAGTCGAAGTCAGATTGTCTGGGTGGTGTAGTCGGTTATCACGCTAGTCTCACACACTAGAGGTCCCCGGTTCGAACCCGGGCTCAGACAATTGTTTTCGTTTTACTCTATGTTAGATTTTTTGCACGCTAGAGGGTCCAAGAAAGTACTGCTTATAACTCACAGCCACACAACAGCATTAGACCGTTTAGGATAAGCTTATTTCATGTGATGGAGTAGTACTTCTTCCCATCTCTCCGTAAATGTGTTAAAACTTTCCTATAATGGTGAGACAATACACAAAACATATACCTCTTTCTTGGTATACAATTAGACAAGCAAAGAAACACACACACCATCGTCAGCGTCAGATCTGCTTTACATAGCTGATGTGATGGAGTCGTACTTCTTCTTATCTCTACGGTAAATGTTTTAAAACTTTCCAATAATAGCGAGACAATACGCAATCATACCTCCTACTTGTTATATAATTAGACAAGCAAAGTAACCCACAACCCCATCATCAGCAGTCAGATCTGCTTTACATAGCTGATGTGATGGAGGAGTACTTCTTCTTATCTCTACGTAGATGTCTTGAAACTTTCCTATAATGGTGAGACAATACACAAATCATAGCTCCTTCTTGGTATATAATTAGACAAGCAAAATAACACAAACACCATCATGAGCAATCAGATCTGCTTCCCTTAGCTGCCAATCTAAAAAAAAAAAGTAGCATTATATATATATATATATATACACACACACACGTATATCTTGCATGCATGGCCTGGTATTTCCATCAGAAAAGTCCACACTTACTAACGTGAAGAATGAGCTGTGAATTAATTATCAATCGATAATAGCTTTTGCCTAATGAATCTTGAGTATACATGTTAACCATTAATTATTTTGTTTCCTGTCGATTGAAGTAATTTATGAAAAAACTTTCAAAATTGCAAATGTACGAAAAAAATATTATCAACAATTTATTATATCGTTTTAATTATTAAAAGAAAACATTTGATTGACCCATATGAAATTTAGGTAGCGTTTGGGTCTTATATATTTTAAAAAATATCATATCAATTATTCATTCTGTCGTTTTGTTAAAAAAATTAATTGATGTAATCGGAATTTTTATATGATTTGAACCCCACACATCCCACATAGATTGTTGTAGGAGGGTCCACCCAAAATTCAATATTGTTTTTTATCATTTTCCTTCTGAAAAATTCCTCCATTTTTCCCTTAGAAATACTAATATGTGTGTGTGTAATTTCTAAAATGTTCAAAATTCTTTATTATTTTCTTTTTAACAATTCCATTTTCCCCTTGGAATATGAATTGATAGATGCTTTTCTGTGGTTGTCCCATTTGTTTTCTTTCTTTAAAGTACTTGATGTGGCCTAAAACGAATATATCCATGTCAATAAATGGACGCTTGCATGCACAATGGAAATCTAAAAACAAATTACCCTTTTACTTTTTAATAATTTTCATTTCTCCCATTGTAAAATATTAGTTGATAGGTGATTTTTTTTTTTTTGTGATTGTCCATTTTGTTGACAAGTTTTTTTTTTTTTCCTTCAAATATACTTCCAGCTCGACAATGGAACAATTTGCTACAACTGTTGCCGATCTAGCACAAAAATTAGCTGCGATTTTGGCAGAGAAGTTAGGCTTCAAATCAAATTTCTTTCAAGAAAACTGCCTGTCAAGCACTTGTTATCTACGAATGAACCGATACCCGCCTTGTCCAATCCCTTCAGATGTATTTGGCCTTATGCCACACACTGACAGTGACTTTCTCACAATATTGTACCAAGATGAAGTTGGAGGATTGCAATTAGTGAAAGATGGGAAATGGTTCGCTGTCAAGCCTAATCCTGAGGCTCTAATAGTCAACATTGGAGACTTATTCCAGGTAATGGGACCTTTTTTTCTCAATAGGAAATTCAAATTAATGATCTGAGCCACGAATGGTGACACGAATTCTTGAAGTTTTCCAGATTTTCATAATAGTTAAATAGCTTACAAGAAAATATCGTTTTTTTCTCCTTGGTTATTCTAACTTTATTTATTTTGAAATTCATTCTAATAGTTTTCTTGTTTCTTTTTCAACTTTTGACTACTTTCCATCTTTACATGGGATCAACGTACGTAGTGTTTGGAATTACAATTCAACTATAATTTTAGAAATTTTAGAAATTTTTATTTAATTTAAAATTATTTTTTGTATGTTTTTAGATTATTTTAATAGGTTAATATTAAAAAAATATATATTATTTTAATACATTTTCAAATATACTTTAAAAAATAATATTTATCGTAATTTTAAACATGCACGAAATCCACTTGTATGTCCTCCCAGTGGAAATAAAATTTACATGAAATGTTGCTAGCATGATTCTTTCCCTGTACCTGCACAAAAGGTTATTTATTTCCTTAAGCAATAAAATTTAACTCATTAGTTGGTATGGACATGTTGAACATGCATGATGCAGGCTTGGAGCAACGATGTTTATAAGAGTGTCCAACACCGTGTTGTCACAAATCCACGAGTTGAAAGGTTCTCAACAGCATATTTCTTCTGTCCTTCATATGATACTGAGATACAAAGCTGCTATGAGCCTTCAGTTTATAAGAAATTTAGCTTTAGAATGTATAGACAACAAGTGCAAGATGATGTTAAGAAATTAGGTCGCAAGGTAGGGCTCCCAAGGTTTCTTGTATAATAAATAATTTCTGTGATTAATGAATGAAGAAAATGTACTTTTGGGAAATGAAAATATATAGTTATTAACAACTTTTAATATAATTAAATTCTAGCTTGGTAGCGATTAATGAAGTTGCTCAAAACCCCATAAAGATTACGGTATTTCAAGGCTAAAAAGATAGCAACGTTGAGAAGGACCGACCACAACACCTACAAAACAAATCTTCTACGTGGGTTCAGAAAACTCTCCATTCGACTATATTCTGTGTATTTGCAAAACAAACCTTAAAGAAAAAGTAAAAGATTTTTTTTTCTTGAAGAAGAAAAATATCTCTTACAAAGCTATGTAATAGCCTTGAACCCACGTGTATCCATTTGGATTACTTGAGACATAGAGTGAGAACATCGACTCACTACAAAAGCTGTTCTTGTTCTGGGTTTTATAGATTATGTATTGTTGATGGTAATAACATTATTAATATTTAGAAAATACATGGTCAAGAAACTTTTTCTTCATTTAATGCATGTATGTTTTTTTTACCTTCATGATTGATAGTGAATGTAATAGTTTGATTCAGATGTATTAGGTACATACAATAAGTTTCATAGAAAAACCCGAATTTAATTCCTCTCTGGTTTGTGATTCTTCCACTAGCATAGAGATTTTTGTTGAAGTTTAAGTTTTAAAATTGAATTTATGGTTAAATCTAGCATAGAGATTTTTTTAAAAAAAAAAGATTTTTCAATTCTTAAATTAAAATAATTAAAAAAAAAAAGAAGTTATATAAATTAATTTGGTTTCTTAATGAAACATGGGACAACAAGCGTTATGGACTACCTATATATATTGTTCTTAGCTTAAGAACCAAAATGGCGAGAAAATATAGTTTTTGAGTTAATTTTTCATCGAACTATTATGACTCCAAATAATTAATTATGACTTTAGGTACGAAGGTTTAGACTTATTCAGAAGACCAGAAAAAAATATGAAATGCACTAAACAAGTAATATCTTCATTTACTAATTTCTTTAAAAATATGAAAAAAATAATTGAGTATTTGACTTTTTATAAAGTTTAGCTTTTTATTTCCTTTACTAATTTCTTTTTCTCTATATAAAGACCTATGTTTCTTTGTTTTGCTAGTTTAACATTTAATGTCACTAGCTTTATTAATAAATTTCCTGGATTATTATAAAAATAAAAAAAATATTTATTGGTGATTCTAAAAGAAACAAAATCTTGTACCGGTTACCCTCTAACAAAATGGATTTCACCCACTCTTGAAGCGCACTCCTTGAGCCTCGAATCTCAAGTTGCATACACACCACATGCACTCTAAACATTGAGCCGCAAACAATATTTATGAACAAAAAATAAAGAAATGGGAAATGGTAATATGTATGCTATGCTATAATAAAGATTTTTTTCTGCGTACATTTGTCATTGTAGTTTTTTAAAATATTTTTTATTTAAAAAATATATTAAAATATTTTTTATTTTTAAAATTTTAAAATTTTAAAATTTTAAAATTTTAAAATTTTATTTTTAATATCAACACATTAAAATAATCTAAAATAACTAATTTAAAATAAAAATAAATACAAAAATAAGAAATGGAAACTTTGAATTCAGTGTCGATGATTTGGAAGTTGAAGAGTATTTCTTAGGACTCGTTTGGGAATGCGGCTGCGGTTGTGTTTTCAAAAATTTTCAATTTTTTTTATTTTATTAAAATGTAATATGGTTTATATGTTTTGGATCGTTTTGATGTGCTGATGTCAAAAATGATTTTTAAAAAATAAAAAAATATTATTGGCATGTATTTTAGCACGAAAAGTCATTTAAAAAACACCTCAAACTACACTGCCAAACAAATTCTTAAAACGATTGAACTATTGAGATCCATCCTCAGAAGCCGATTGATTTTCGTATCATGGAAAAGGAAATGGCTGAGGCTGTACATTTGATTGTTTCAAAATTATAGACCCAATCTACTTGGAATTCTTAGAACATCATTTTTTTTTTCACGGAGGTATCGTTATTTAAAAAAATTGTGATTTATATTAATGATTCATCAAATGGATCCGGGAAGCGTTCGTTTTGTTGTCATTTCTATTTGATAATTTTCCTTGTTCTGCTTTTCTTGAAAAGTATGAAGTGACAAGTGATTTGTGCGGTCTTTCCTTCCGTTAACAATGCTTTTTTCCCCAAGAATAAATATCTTGTTCGATAATGGAAACAGCTTGCTGTCCTTGTTATTGATCTAAACATGGATGGGAAACTGTTTGCTTTCGAGTGGAGGGTATAATAATTAACATTGAGTGATTGATACCGATGATGGAAAATTTTCTCCATGGGAAGTAATATATGAATTTAATTTGACTTTAACCTATTATTTTGTATATGTGTTTTGTTTCAATTATTACAAAATGCCATGAGTTAATAACTTGTTAAATAACACTCTTAATTTGTTTGTAATATTTTCTAAATTAAATAACACTCTTAATTTTTTTTATCTTATCCTTATATGCAACATTATTTTAGATTTTGGTCTAATAATTTATTTTCATTATCTTGTCATGGGATTCTTGGGGTATAAAAAAAAAAATATTTGGTTGATCTTCAGTTTTGTAAAAATAAATTTGATTTTATTTATTCAAAAATATTACAAATACAAGGATCTAAATTGACATTACAAGTGTAACAAAGGATTTTATTAACTATTCAAATTGAGCCTTTTCTTTTTTTTTCTTTTTTGCCTTGAGATTTTGTCAAACTTTGTTTTTGATCTTTTGAGTTTGAAAATCATTCATTTTAGTCCAGGACTTTATTTTCTTTACATATCACTTATTTTGTTTGGAAATTATTCATTTTAGTCCAGGACTTTATTTTCTTTACATATATGTTCTTGGATTTGAGAGAGTAGAGAAAAAGTTATTGAAAAATAGTGGATAAGAGAGAAGATTTGGTTGGCCATATTTTGGTATATATTAAATAATTTTATTTGATGAGAGAAGTTCAATAGTGATGAGTTTTTTTTCTTATAATCATGCCTAAAAAAAGTATAATGGGGTATTTCTAGTTTTTTTTATTCAGTTGATTTTTAATTTTTTAGGTGATTTTGGAGTGTTTTGGAGTTGGTAAGTGATTTCATGGAAATTTTTATGGTATGTTTTAGATGTTTTTAAGTGATTCCATAAAGATGACCGCAAAACATAATAGTATGTGACATGTTACCTGTCACTACAAAGACCTCTCACACAATAAAAAAAAAAAAAAAGATAGAAAAAAATTAAAAATAAACCTAGCCAGGCATAGGCTTGAGCTTTTCAAGTCAGGTCGAACACGTCAACCTGGTCTAACAAGCCCACTTGCCCAAGCCCTTTGTAGAGAGCTAGTTGTGCTAAGTTATCTAGGGTCACACTCATGAACTTTTTTTTATGTTTATTTTTATTTATTAAATTCTAAAGAATATGTTTTATTTATTATTTTATTAAATATTTTTATTTTTTTGCGAGTATGATTTTTTTAAAGCCCAACATTATTTTCTTTTATTTTATATGGTTGACAGCATATATTTTTATTATTATATAATTAAAAACACAATTGTTTTAGAATAATAATGTTATTAAGCCAATAGGGTCTATGAAGATGTCGTTTGTTAATATATTTTTTTTAAATTACTTTTTAGATATCAAATTTTGAGTTCGAAAATTCTACTTGCAATTACAAAAAATATTAGCAATGTTTGCATATTTTTTTTACATTAAAAAATATAGTCAAAATCACAGTGAAGTGTGAGCCTGTTAACTAGTTGTCATCTAATTGGTTTATTTTTTTTATGTTAATCTAATTGGTTCATTAATTATATATGACATTAATAAATAGTTTTTACATAAAAAAATTAGACCCTCATAATGTTCTTAAACTGAATTATATGACTCGAAGACTTATAAATGTGAAAGGATTTAAATATTGGGATTTAAAAAGGTCTTAAATTATTTTAGAAGAGATCATAGTGTTCAAATATTGAGAGAAAGGTCGCTGTGTCACAATTCAATAGAGGGAGGCTTGCTAATCATGTAATTTGCAGTTGAGCAACTTAGGCTCTCTTTTTTGGTCATAAACGTAAGATCATTCATCTAGTTTGTTAGTGCGTATTCATTATATGTGGAAATTGTTAGTTATTCAAAATACTCAATTGGATGGTTGCGATTTCTTGGCCCCTCAATGGAACCAATTCTATAAATGCTTAGTGTTGCTGAATAAATTATCCAACACATGAGGGATTTTGAATAATTAAGACAAATAGAAGAGCGAAATGATAAATTAAACACAAAATTATGTCCACTATTAATCTAGCGAGGCAACAGTGCCCTGTTATATAACCAATATTTAGAACGAATTTGTGCCATCCAGCAGAGTTCTTTCTCTGTACTTGTTCATCAGTGGCACCAATATAATAAAAATTTGGAATGAAATTCGTCTTATACTGCAAATTTTCTTGGTTCATGACCAAATATTTCCATATTTGGTTAAAAACAATGAAATTTCAGCTAATTAGTTGTTGGACATGTTAAGCATAGTAAGTATGTTTGTAAGAGTGACAATATTGTTGAAGAGGTTCAATCTCAAGGATTTTAGAAAGTAAGAAGATATGGATTGGTATATGCATGTTACAATTAAAAAAAATATATTATAGTGTGGTTAGGGGAATGGCTAGATGATTTGATTGGGATTATCGTAGCAAGCAAGTAATTTTCTAGTGTTTTTCGATTTTTTGGTGAAGTTTCTTAAACAACAAGTTATTAACTCATTTAGCAACACTAGGATTCAACTAATTATGTTGCAGTGATGATCAGATTGATGATGTGGAGAGGTTAATGGAGATAATAAAACAAGCAGCAAAGGAAGGTGCAATGGGAGTCTCCACGTTAGCTGATCCTTCAATGGCTGAATCTGCTAAACTAGCCTGTAAGTTATTGGGCATCCCAGCAACTGGTGTAATAGGCCCAATAACAGAAGCTATTGCTTCTCATCTTGATGTCTTGCCTTCTGGTCTTCCTCGTGGAGCTCCTGGCAGGAATTTTCCTCTTTAAGAGGATTATTTTCAACGAATAGAAGCCATTGAATTCACTATTAAACAGGGTGATGGGGTATTACCTCAGAACTTGAACAAGGATGACATTGTTCTTGCTGGAGTTCCTCGTACTGGGAAGACGCCATTGTCGATATATTTGCCATAGGAAGGATATAAAGTGGCAAATGTGCGTATTGTAAAGGATGTAGAATTGCCGAAAAGCCTTTTTGAAGTTGACCCAGAAAAAGATACTATCAATGCTATAGTGTTAACGACGATAAGGAAAGCGAGGCAAAGAGTCTAGGTTTCAGTGAGGAAGTGAGGAGTAACTATTCAGAGATGGATTATGTCAGAGAGGAGTTGAAATTTGCTCCCATGATCGTCGCACCAAATCCTGTTTGGTCAGTAAGTGGTAATTTGTTTCAATTTTCAAATGTTCAACTCATTTGAAGCTTTAAAGATATGCTAGTGATTGATTCTTGATGGTGCTTTTTACTTGTTTGCGATTGCAGAAGTGACAGGAAAGCAATTGAAGAAACATCAGCAGTTATATTGAGGATATATCATGATCGGCAACACAAATGTTCAACGCCACGAATCACCAAGCGCTGTTAATCGAAAACATAGCCATACATGTCCGACGACTGGCCTGAAAAGTATTTGGGTCTCGGGATCACTGCTAAATCCATGAGTTATTGTATGTCAAATATTTATATTAAAACAGTATCATTTTATTTTTATTTTTTTCAAAAAAGTTAATGTTGTTGACACCCAGGTTTCGCTAAGTGAACTAATCACTAAAAAATCTAGTAAAATTAATTGAATTTTATCAAATCAATATCTAATTCACAACTAAAAACCTAACCCGAGTCACGCTTCGAGTCCTAAGTTTTTTGAGTCAACTTATCAATCCGGATTTAACAACTATAATTGAAAATTAAAATTAATAAATATGTATTCAAGGAATGAGATACAGATATGGGAATGCAGTGAATGCAGCAAAGAGGTATACCTCTTCTGTCTTTGTGATTACCGAAAGTTTTCGGTTTTCACCTTAAAAACCATACTAAATATATAGATCAGTAGAACTGCCACATATTTTCTTCTGCTGAAGCCAATGTCACTTTTGTATCAATTTTACAAATGAAAGTGTATTGAGAAAATGGTAATCTTTTGTCAATCTTGAAATCTAGACATCTCTATTCTAGTGTATGATTTGAAAATTATCTGGAGAAAAACAGCTTTAATTAAGAGAAAGTGGTAATCTTTTGTCATCCTTTAGTGTCATGAATGTTCATGACAGGAGATTTATTTTAAATTTTTTTTTCCCATGTGATCTCTGCTGTTGTGCAACTGGCCAGATATCATGTGTTTTGTTGTCTACATCAGACTCATACTTGTAAAATATTATATTACCTTTTCCCCTTCACTTATCCAGATACAATAATCATTTAGGAGATTCTTCAATGATATTGGTGACAACCATTTGAGATTTCCCTTGTTATTTGTCTTAACACCTTTCTCTTCGCTCTTTTATTCTTGAATTTTGAGTGAGTATTCAGATTATTCAATGTTAGGCATTGGTGTTAATGTTCATTTTCAGGCCTCTTTTTTTTTTTTTTTTCCTGAGCTACTCCATGACTGCACATAGGGGGTAAAAGGTGAAAAGCTTCAGGTGCACATGCTTCTGCACATAAATTATCTTATTGCCTTTAATCTTACGGATGAGTGCTGTCTTGATCTTGTTTCACTCACATGAAAGCCATGTACAACAAAATGGCAATCCAAGTGGGATTGACAAAAGAGCAAACAGAATGAAAGCATGGGGAGCCAAAATAAAGGTTGAAAGACATCGAAAGTAACTATCTGATCCTCCATTAGGCTGTGTAGGGTTGCACAAGAGACCACATAATGTAACACATCATGTTTCTCTTCCATACTTCTTTAAAGAAGATTCCTCCTCCATGTCATACCACTATATACTCTCGTCTGCATCTGTAAGATTTTAGTGAGGCCCTGAAAAAAGTTGAGCAGTGCTGAATATAGAATCCGTGGTTTTGGAAATTTGTTGATTAGTGTTTTCCATCACCTTATCTTCTCTATTATATGGCAAAGCTTCATTGAAAAGAAGCCTATTCTTGCAAAAAGGATGCTCATCATCAACTAATTACATTCATCTCTGATTCAGTGTATACACTAATTATTTCCCTTCTATGAGAACGTGGTGCATAATGTTGCTGGTTTCAATCAAGGGAATTATCAATTGCATTGAGCTTCCCAATTGAAAGAGTGAGGTATATCAGCAACATTGTTCCCATACTTGACCTGTTGAGATGAAAATACATTTAGCACATCAAGTGTGCTAAAATAAATTGCCTGTAGACAAGCATAATGACATATGTTTGATCTTTTGGAGCTTTTTTAATGGTTGGAAACTTACAGTGTGGCAAAGAAGAAAAGAACCCTTTTGGGATCAAGGACCCATGAAGGTGAAGAACGCTTGAAACTATTTCTCCTAATGCATCTACTTTCTGGAGTGGCATTCATGTTGCCGGTCGTGATTGTGATTTGATGATGAAGTTGTGGGCTACTGGAATGATCTGTCGTCCCTACCGTTACCACCGCTGCCTTTTCTGGCGTGCTAGGCCCTATTAAAGCAGTTACAGATTAGTAAATACCATGTCTCTATACATGTAAAACATTTGATGTTTTGGTAAGTAGCATTTTCATCAACTTTCAAAAAATAAGTGCACATGCCTTCAACAATGGACAACCAAAAAAATGGATGATGCTCTGTAATCTGTTCTCCATGTTAAATTAGTTAAACCCACCATTGTTTCAAGTCGGTTGTCGAACACTCCATGGTTGACAAAATTGTTTGGTAACATTTCACTTTCACTAATCGTAACTATTGGCCCCATTAACAGTAGTAGAACGGGTTTGTTCTGAGAAAATACTCTTTTGCTTATCTAGGACACCTAACCTTCAACAGTTAAACTTAGGTTTCTCATACTCTCTCTATTATACTCACCTTGGCAACATGTTGACGAAGGCAAGGAAAAGGGCTAGCTAGAACAAATATCAGTAGTGCACATCAAGCTGCCCTCTCATAGATGGAATTTACCCTCCCAAAATTGGAGCTATTAGAGATTAGTGAAAACTTTTTACAAAATAACACCAAGCATGTTAATCTTGATTTGTTATTTCTGATGTTTGCTTGTGAATTGCATAAACTAAATGTACAGGAGGGTAAAAACAAAACTAACGATAGAGAATTTGGAAAACTACCAAGTCCCAATAAAATTGACTTGTCTAAATATTTCTAGGATACTTATTTTGAATGAGTCTTCTATCGTTGAAGCAAAGTGACAACATGGATAGAATTATAACGATAACAGAAGCAAAATCGACATGACGTGACCACAAAACTAAATTCAGTGTATCTAATGCAAAAATGATACCTCTAGGTGAAGCTGAAGCAACAATAGCATCTCTATCACTAACAGAAAGATGAGAAAGATTAGAATTTATCTTCTTCTCGCCGCCTCCGCCCCCCCGCGGTGACCCTTTTCTGGAATGGCTCCTCTGCAACTTTTTTCATTCAAAACAAAATCATTAAAAAGGTAACCAAATTATTCAAACAAAATAGATCAAATTACTAATCTTCCATTGGAATCAATAAAGCATATAGATAATGATGATTTGACAAAAAAGACAATGGATTGCGATGGCATGCGTGTTGCTGAATCAACTACAAGAAAAATTATCCACAAGTAGACAAAAGGAGGGAAAAGAGAGAAGAATAAAGGAAAAGTGAAAGAAAAAGTAGAAGAAACTCACTGTGATCCTTGAATTTGTATTGCTATCTTTATTTATGCCGTGAGAGAATCTTTCCATGTCAATAACAAAGCTATCTGATTTCTCCTTTGTGCATTGAAATCCATTTATATGATCTAAGACTGAGATTTTTTGTGCTTCCATGTGTTCTAATGCGAACCCACCACCCCCACCAGCATCACTTGATGAATCCATATCCTAATCCAAAATCAAGAACCCAAAAATTGGAAAGGAAAAATATAAGTTATTCAGTTGAAGAAAAAGACAACATGTATGAACAAGACAAACAAGTAAAACCATAAAATAAACATTAAAAAAAGACAGACTCAAAAACCAATAAACACTTGCAAATTTTGAAATTTACAAGGGATTACTATGGAGAGAAACCCATGTAGAAAAAAAAAAAAAAAGAGCTTACCAACTTTGGATTATCCGCCATTTCCGTCACTTTCTTGGGAAAAAAAATGTAGATAGAAAAGAAAATAAAGCAGAGTGTTTTATATATAGTAGTGTCACAAATTGCGTATCCAATGGATCAATAATCACTACCCACCATCTGATTAAGAGAAAATAAAGAGACACCCTTGTGCAGGTCAAAACTTAGAAAAACATTATTTCTCGTACAAAACAAATCAAAAATAGAAAATTTTAAGACAAACTAAGGTAACAACTACAAAGACTTGTTCTTTTTTTATTTATTATTTTTTTCCACTACTATATAGTTGATTAAGAAAAAATGAACGCACAAACCTTAGCTAGCCCAGATAGACTTTGTTAGTCAAGAGTAGGTATTGCAACTCCTTCAACAAAACCCTGTTGGAATTCAGTATGGAAAGGGGAGATAGATGCATGTATGCACAGTTTCAGTCTTTGTAGTTAAACTGACTTTTAACTACTGTGTTTTTTCTTATATTAAGAGAGAGAGAGAGAGAGTATCTTTCCTTCTCTCTTCTTTCTTGGAAGAGGAAGATTGAGAGGAATTCTGTTCAGAACAGAGCAGGGGAGGAACAGAGGAGAAGTAGGAATAAGGTCATGTGCTGGTGTTTGTAAAGAAAGAAATGAGAAAAGCAGGGGAGTTGTAAATGGGGAGGTTTTTTTTTTCTTTTGTATTTATACTATAAATTTTTAAAAAGTGATGTTGTTGTTTGTATTTTAGTCATTGTTGTTAATTTTTAAATTAGGGGAGTAGGTTTTTAAAGAATACATAAAGACATCAGAAAATTTAAATCTTTTGGGTAGAGGATTTGCTTTTCCTATTATTCTCTAGGTTGAATTCTAGAATATAATTTGGTAACACAAGCATCTAGAGTTTAAGGTTGTAATTTCAATTATTTTTTAAATGATATAGGTTTGAGTTCTATTAATTTGAATTTATATGATTATTATATAATAAAAGAGGGTTACCCTTGTATTGTGTAAAATCCAACGAGCCTTTCGAGATATATATATATATATATATATTAGACTAATTTAATATGGTCGATTTTTGTTTTTGGATATGACTTGATTAATTAATAAATAAAGAAGTTCGGAGACCAAATAATTTTGGAACAAGGAATAGAAGGTGTCTTGTACGCATAATTTTGTCTTTGAGTTTTCTACTAATAATTTTCTTTTAAGAAAATTTGGATCCATGTTGGAAGATAATATTTTAAATACTTGAATTTAAAGACAATTGTGAACATTGAATATATAAACTTTATCTTAAATAACTTATTTTTATTTATATAATTATTATTAAATTAAATAACTCTTTGTTCCCCTCTTTCTTAAGAAAAGAGAGATATTTTCTCTCCTTAATCTTGTTAAATATTCTAGACAAATTCATTTATTAAAAGATCTCCTTCATTAAATGAATTGAGATCTCATAATCTAAGTATTGAGATTTTCATTAAGATTAACATTATCTTGTAAGATGAAAATCATACATTATATATGAATGTCTAGATATCTTCTTACACTTCTTTATTATTATATTCATTCATCATCATCATCAAGTTTATTTGAATCTACATCTCTTTATAACCTTTGAACTTACAAGTATTTATATACATGTGCCTATAAAATAAAAATGTTCTCTCTCCATCTCCCCTAATCTTCATTGTTCTTATATATTATATCTACTCTTTATTAATTATATTATTTTATTATTGTATGCCTTTTGATACATAGTTTCATAATAAGTTATCGGCACGAATTGCTCCTCATTTTTGTCTTGAAGTAGACAATCATATTTGATAAGAAGTAGGAGCACAAATTTCTCACCGCTTTCATCTTGAAACAAAATAATCATATTTGGTTTGTTGATAAGAAGTAGAAGATATTTTTTTTTATTGTTGTTGTATGTTCTACATTCTGTTTTCAGATCAAGTATATAGGATGAAAACCTGTGACAAAATCTTAAGATTATTCTCAAGTATAACAACGTCATGTATTGATATTCATTTTATATTTATATTTTTATAATATTTTTTATGTTTTAAGATCTATTTTTATATTCCAAGATATATATATATATATATATATATATATATATATAAAAACCAAATTTCTAACAATATTGATATTTTTTTTATGAAGTAACAATGACAAACCTTGCCAAACTTGAGTTCATAGCACTTGATATTGCGGGAAAGAATTATTTGTCATGGATTTTTGAATTTCTTCAATCATGTCTTTAATTTCCTATCAAACTTTAATATTCATGCAATTAAGCCCATGATTTGATCAAATTAACTCTTACAAATTACAATTTGACCCTTAGACTTTAATTTCTTCTAATTAAAGTTTAAATTGACTTCAAAAATTAATTTTTCTTGCAATTAAACCCTCAATAAATTCAATTAAACCTTGAAAAATTATAATTGAGTCATTAAACATTCAATTTTGAATTTCCCTCCTCAAATTGAATTTTTTTTGCCAATAGAGCCTTTATCGGTCGAAAATACACTGTCAAATTCTCCAATCATGTATATTTTAATCTTCCCTAATCAGTCTTCGACAATTTCCTGGGTGTTTTGGCATATTTTTCACACTGATATTTTTTTTATTTTCTTCCAATATTTTTTTGTATTTTCTCTTTTTTTTTTCTATTTTCATTTATGTCGGACCTCAAAATAGGTAACAACAATTCTTATATGATTTAATAAAACTTGATTCCGAGAAACAATGTTATTCAACATAGTCATCTTGAGGTTTTTGGTTTATCTCAATTTATCTATTAATTTTTCAATTTAATCTTTATTTATAATCAATAATTATTTTTTTATTATCATTTATGATTCTTAAATTATTTAATTAAATTCTTCCATAGGGTTTTTGGTTTGCGATTATAATTATTTTCTTTAGAGCCTGCAAAAAATGTTGTAATCATGTTAACATTTAGTTTTTTGCGTTGAAAAAAATTTATCAGGCCCACGGTGAAGTGTACGCCATAATGTCAGTCAAAACTAACCGTTATGTCATATTAATTAATAGAATCATGTTGTAACTTACAGAATTCCACTAGTTACAATTTGAGTATCATAAATTTTCTCCCTGACTAAGTGGTAAAAATCTCCTTATGTTAACATTATTTTTTTTACTAATAATAATTAAAGCTTTTTTTTAATTAACTTTAATATAAATCAATGTACATATTATCATAGATTTTTTTGATCAATAAGAATTAAATCCATAATTCTGCTCTGTATTAAAAGAAGTGAGCTGCAACTTCCCTACTTCACTATTCATATTAATAGTGAAGTAGGTTCTCTTTTTTTTTTTTTTCATTTTTTTTTAATTTTTTTTCTCAATTTCATCATCATATTTTTAATGGTTGTTCAGGTTGTCAATTAGATCATGTTGTACCAACTCCATATGATTTAATTTTAAATCAGGGCTAGAAAAGAAGTCGACTCGAGACGTTTTTTTTTTTGTCAATGTCATCATTTTTTCTTAATTTCATCCTTGGAATTTTTTTAGTGGTCAGCAAGATTGCTTTTAGATTGGCCAAGTCATCTAGGTCACGTTAAGACAACTCTTACATGATTTAGTTTTAAAGTCGAGTTAGGCAAGGAATTTGATCATGAGGTTTTTTTGTCAATCTTATCCTTATATTTTTTTTATTGATCGAGTGGGTTGCCTTTAGACATGCCAAGTTGATTGGGTCATGTCGAGGCAACTCCCACTTGGCTTAATTTTAAACTTGGGTTGGGCAAGGATTCGGGTAAGAAGGTTTTAAAGTTGACCTACTAAGTTGTGTTTAATAATAATACCAAATAATTCTCTATGACCTGGATATTTTTTGTTGTTTTTTTATCTAACTTGCATAGTAGCGCAGACGTGTAAACTAATATTTTCTAACTAGATAAATGGCCCACATAACGCCACAGGTTGACCCAAATTTTTTCTATCATAAAAAAGAATGTTAAAGCGAATCAAGCATTCCCAAAGAAGCAACAAAACTAAAAAGCAAAAAACTCAAGACTCAGGTCATTGACTTGACTAGGTTCAATAAGCTGCATAATTTTGATAATATAAATAAAAAAAGCCACAACAATAAAGAAACTGATAAAAAAAACTGAGGAAGAAAAAAATGTAAAAAAAAAAAATTACCTGAGCCCATTGGGGTCAACATGTCTAATCTGTGACTTGGTCGAAATACTGGGGTAACTCCATGAAAAACAAATTGAATAAACCAATGAAGTTCAATTATCAAACAATCAAATATTGAAGGGAAAAAAACTATAACAAAACCAATGGAAAAACAGAGTTGAGTCAACTACGGATAACCTGTTGACCCTGCAACCATAGGCATATGATTAAGGTAATCTCATAGAAAGAAAAGTGAAGAAAAAAAAGAGCGGAGATGAATTCCTAATAAATAAAATGTTGAAGAATGATATTAAAAAAAATGTAATTTAATAAAGAACCTAAAAAAGACCAAAATCAACTTGTGTTAATATTTGAAACCTATGACCTGATCATGAGACTAAGACTAACCCTATAGAAGGAAAAACCTAATAAATAATGAAGTAAAATTCTGAATCACGAAATAATGAATGATGAAATCGGAAAAAAATACAATAAAAAAATATCTAAAACAAAATAAAGGTAATAAAAAGAAAAAAAAGACTAAATCTGATATAAAAATAAATCGAAATCAAATATTAAGAGATGAAATTGAAAACAAAATTCAATTAGAAAATAAAAAAATAGTAATTAAAAGAATATGGACTAGATTTTATATAAAAATTAAATGAATTCAAATGATGAGGGAAGGAATTGAAGAAAAAAGATCTGTAAAAGATAAATAAAAAACAAAAAACAAAATAAGTAGTAATCAAAAGAATAAAAAATAAATTGTATACGAAAAACAAATGAAAGAAATATCTTGTATTTTACTAAGGAAAAGAAAGAGAAAAAAAGAAAAAGAAGAAAAAAGTTAATCGAAGCCACACCATCGACCCGTCTTCAACATGTGCCCCTTTATCGATAAGATCTTGGTGTGCCACTCTTAACACTTCCGTGGAAGACGGTGTTTGACCACTAGATGAGCATGTGAGGTGAACGCAACCGAAAGGCATATGCTCATCACACTTGTTGGCATGTGAGGTGAACGCAACTGCTAATTTTAAAGGTAGTTAAGTAATTATAAAATGAAAAGTCAAAAGCACTCTCGCCCCAGCTAAATTTTTTATTCATTTAAAGGGAATATTAGTAATTTTATTACGTAACAAAAATATAAAAAAATCAATTTACCTTATTTAATATATGATAATGCCAATTGAATTCCGGAAAAAAAAAAAGCAGTCTACCCCTAATTTGCACTTCTTTAACTGGGAACGTAAAATAAAAACGTTGTTAAACTGTAGCAATCCGAATATTTGTCCATAGAATATTACTTACAACTCTTAGTTTTTTTTTTGTTTTTTTAGTAATAATATCTCATCCACAAGAAAACTCAACTTTTTATTCATTATTATCAATATTTTGTTTAAAGAAGTCAAATATTTTCTCAAATCAATGATGTTACATCTAAAATATCAACACAAACTGCAACAGCTGTTGGAACCATGACATTGAGCGTCTTAAAATTCTTGTATTATATTATTATTATTTTGAACAACCATGTATAAGCGCCAGTGGTGGTCCAATAATTTGATACTATAAGATGCAAATAATTGAAAATTCTTTGCCACAACATGAACGCTTGCGTGCTAAACCTGAATGCCAGGATAGGACATCAGGCAAGCGTGACCAAACAGCAATCTTGGCGGCGAAAATGACCATCGCATTATCGACAATTTCAGGTTCTTAAGCTTTCAAAGCAGAACTCCATTAAGCATTAAGTGCATCCTTTTACAATTTATTACAATTATACATTTATATTATTATTTAATTAATTAAGTCAATGCAATTGATCAGTCTTTGATGGAAATTAACCAATCATGTTAATCTAAATTCCTTCGCGGTGAAGAACAAAGGACACCAATGTCATGACATTGATGATGTGGGTTGAGTTCTATGGACTCCCACGTTATTCATCTCTTGGGCATTTTTTTTCTTTTTAGGGGGATATCATAAAAATGCCATAATTGTTTTTTTAAGTATAAATTTACGAGGGATTAATTTATAAATTTTTCAAAGGAGAGCTAGAACCACGCCTAAGTAAATTCATCCCTGATAGTTATGCACTAGTCGGGTCAAAACATGGATATATATATAAACAAATTACAAATTCTATTTTCTCTTTAAAAAATAGGTAAAGGTCAAAATAAATTTATTACATGTAAGTATGAGCATTTACATTTGATCAGCAAGCAAGAAGTATTTACATGGGCAGCACATGTCCTGATCGGCAATCCATTATTTTATTTAGGGTGGTCAGAACATTTTATAATAAGGTTACACCTCCACCTCCAATTTTGACACCAATATTGTATTCGATTGCATTAAAAAAACTTATTTGAAGATAGAAAGAATTAAAAAAAATATATATATAGGAAAGTTTCTTGCTTTTGGAATTGCAGACTCCACTAGCTAGCAATTAGAAGCTGCAATGCTATTTGTTTATACGGACGGCAATTAATATATTTAAATGAAAGACAACAAAATAAGTAATTAAACCTTGTATGCCCATGACCCGAATCAAGATTCGGATTATATAAATTCAAGTTTATCTAATTAATAAAATAATTTTGAGGTTTTTTTTTTAATTTAACATTACATTTTTTTAATAAAAAACAAACTTTTTGTAAAAGTACTAAATCCCTTTAACCCAATAAGTTAATTTTTTCAACATCTAATCTAAATTAGATCACATTGTGTTTGTGAATGTGATATAATTTTAACATCTAATCTAAATTAGATTGTGTTTGTGATTTAGATGCTAGGTGTTTTTTAAAATGATTTTTATTTAAAAATATATTAAAATAATATTTTTTATATATTTTTTATTTTTAAAATAAATATATCAAAACAATAAAAAAATTCAAATAATATTAATTAAAAAAATCAAAAAATTTTAAAATACAGTACAAGGCATGTGGCTTAATACTGTTGGGACGGCGGGGTATGATAACTGTGAAGAAAACAACATTTTTTGAACGAGTGGCTTGTTAACACTGGACAAAGCAGCTGCGTCGCTTGTCAAGGAAGCATCCTAGCAATATTTGTTTTTTTAACCAAATTCTTCCATTTACAAGGTATGGACCCGCACTATTTTACAGGGCTAGATTAGTTTTTTTTTCCTCTTTCTTTCCGATCCAATAATCTACCTTGAAAATTATCTAATAGGTGATCTAATAATAAAAATTTAAAATTAAAAAGTTTGTTTTCCATGTAGTTTTAGATTCGAGTTTTATAGTTGCTAATATTGATGGTCACTGGAGTTTTACCTGGTTGTTAACTTCAGATCTTATGGAGATTAGTCGAGATGCGCGTAAACTAATCCAAACACCCCACGTAAATAATAATAATAAAAATGTCTACGTTTACGAAGTAGCATCTATAAACATGGCTAGCAATAACCGAGGTGACCACATAGCTGAAGGTCAATTACCCCTTTGTAATTGTTCCTTCTTTCAATTTTCGGTAGCTGAAGGTCAATTACCCCTTTGTAATTGTTCCTTCTTTCAATTTTCGGTCCCCTCTTTCTGGAAATTATCACCATTCAAAGGGAATATGCATTAAATGAAACAGAACAAAACAGTGCTACGCTAAAACAAAATGAAAGGAGGGATGATATGCAGGCACTTGAGGCCAAATCGCAATAGCACAACAGGTTGGTTCTCTAGAGTATCCAATGCATGGCTGTATCCAAAGGGTGTAGCCTGCTCCTTCAAGAAAGAAACGAAAAACCTACATCACAGCTTAAGTAATACAGACATACTGTCAATCAAATCAATGCCCGCCCCTCTCTCGTTTCCCATCATGAGATTATCTATCTAGCAAGGGGAAATATCCAATATTGATATGTACCAATCTACTATAAATTAATTTAGTCTAATGTAACAGGTGTGAGGCCAGCAGACTTACCATAACCTTGGTATATACTAAGAAAATGCTGTATATTTCCATTGTAACATATTAGTTGATTCTGATCAATTTAGTCTCAAAACAATTTACTTTATCATTTCATCAAACATTTCTTATTTTAGTTCTTTCACCTAAAATCATATCGCAACTTTGTCTGAGCCAGCCAAATTCTCTTAAAAACAAGTTAATTTATTGCATAAAATTAGAAAAATAATATCGGAGTAGTTTAAAAATATTTGATACTCTTGAATCCCTCCATTCAAGAAAAAACTCAATTAATTCTCTTTTTTTAGTACTTTAATTTTATCAACATAAATAAGTTCCAAGATCCCAAGAAGGTTGATATGACAAGGATGTTTAGAAATATAATAACAATTAATTTTTAAAGTAATTTTTGCTTGGAAATTTATCAAAATTGACTTCAGGACATTAAAATGATTCGAAAATATAAAAAATATTAATTTAAAATAAAAATAAATTTAAATATTTTTAAAATAAAAAAAAACCACATAATATCCATTATTAACTGGAGGAGTTATGGTTAATTAGCCATGGAAAAAGTCAAAGAAAGTGGTTAATTATGAGGGCTCCCAGCATATGTACATCTCCCCATTTCCTGGTCTGTGTTGGTTTCCGTATTGTAGCATGATTACTTTGAACTTCTGGGTGGCTTCCTTTCGATGGAAGCAGCAGGCGTTAAGTTCACTTCAAGCCAACCATATTCATTCTTTGCTGGTGCAATTATTATTATATGTGGCCTCCTTTCAAATTGCAATTTTTAAAAATAAAGTAGAAAGATTTTAAATATCTATTCATCGACTTTCTTATTTTAAATTTTGGACCTGTCCTTGGGTATTAAAAAAAATATTAAACTTCTCTTATTATACCAAACTAATATAAATCATCTGTCATTGAGAATATTTAAGAAAAAATACTTTATATCAATTAACATAAAGTTAACTAAAAAAGACTACTTACCATAAAAAAAATCTAAATATATATATATATCAATATTTTTCAAATTATATACTTGTGTTGTTTAGCTCGTATTATAAGACGCGGCTAATTAACTAATTGATTAATTTAGTGATTTATTAATATAAAACCTAGCCCAAACGAGCTCATTAAATAAAATAAAAATAATTTTATTTTATAGCTTTATTCTTTATTAAAAAAAGTTTGAAATGATCTCATTTCAAAGTTTTATTTATTTTTTTCTGAAAAAATAAGAATTGACATGTATAATGTTTAAGAGGGTATTTGAAAATATGGTTGTGGTTGTTTTTCAAAGTGTTTTTTCACTCAGAAAAAGGTGTTAATAATATTTTTTTATTTTTTAAAAATTATTTTTGAAATCACCACATCAAAATAATTTAAAAACATCAAAAATATATTACTTTAAAACAAAAAAAATCAAATTTTTTAAAAATTATTTTTCAACATCAATGCCAAACTCCCTCTACATATTTGAAGAGTTCGAAGAGTAAATAGATTTGAGATACAGATTTAAATATAATGTTTAAATATTAGATTATAATAATGCCGACACATGTAATGATCCTATGTGTTGCCCACACTTGGGTCGTTGCAAATCCCATCATGTCTTACCAATGATGTTGTCATCATTGCCGATAGACACAAGCTCTTCACATTCTCTTAGAGTTACAGTCAGAGCAGCCTCCCTTTGCATTATTTTCCATGTGACGTGATACACAAGGCACAGAAAGTCTGGAGAGGGATGCAGGTAATCATTATAGCCTCCACTCAGAAGTACAACACGACAACAAGAAGCATAAACATAAGGTAGTTTCATATCATATTTGTTGCATCTAAATGTTGTTGTTGGTTGGACATTGGGTAGCCATTTCCATCAAGTAATTATAGCGTGCGTGGGTGTACACTATATTATTATTATTATTATTATTATTATTATACATATACCCAAAAATTGATTTTTTAATGTAGAAATTAAAAATTTCTTTGATTTTTTACTTCATATTTTTATCATTTTACATTATATATTGATCACTTTTTTTTCTTATCTTTGTTTTTTTAATATTCTTTTAGCTTTTTTTTTTATATATATATTTTTTAGAAAAAAGTATTATTTTTTATTCTTTACACTTTTTAAAATATTTATTACTCTACGCTTGATCTATTTATATCATTCCTTTTATTTTTTTTATAATTCTTTTATAATTTGTTTCGTAATTATTTTTTCTTCATATTTTTTTTTGAAAACTTATTATACGGAGATCAAGGAAATGGTGTTTTAATATGACAATTGCAATATTATTCTATTTTTTTACCAAGTTAAAAATAAACTTGAGATGATTCTCGATTTATTTAATTAAATATATGCATAGATTTTTTTATTTATAATTAGGATTTTTGTTGTAAAAAAATATTTAAAAAAATTGAATAATATTTTTTTGCCAAAAAAAAAATTATCCCGCCATGGTGAAATAACTATTATCAACTACTTTTTAATTTGTACTTCCTTCCTTAATCAGTTTACCAAACTGATTTATTTTGTAAGTGCAGCTACTCCTTATTTTGTCTGCTTCAGCCATTTTTTTAAAAACTCTCAATGTAAAGCCATCATTGGGTTATTATTTTATAAGATCAAAATCTACATTAAGTAACACATTTTTAGATTTTTTATTCGGTCCATGATACAGGATTATATATTATGAATTTTTAAAAAGAATTTTAATAAAATACGAGGTAAATTTGAATTAATTAATTTTTTTTCTTCTTTTTGTATTTTTTTTACTAACACATTTACATTTATATTAACAACAATATATCAAAAAAAAAGTATAATCTGAACTAGGTAATTAATATTTATTCTCGTAATTAAATTAAACCCAATCCAAGACATTTTTTGATTTACATGTAATTTTCATAACCAATTATAACTCATTAATATAAATAATATTCAAATAAAGTGAAAGGTAAAACTAAACGTGAATTCTCAGTCACAAAGTCAAATTAGGGATTTATTGTTGTGTGTTTTTTTTTTCCCTTCAATTTTTCGTAAAAGAATTCTGTAAAGTGGCAAGCTTAAAGCGAAATTCACCAAAAACAGTGAATGGGAAAGATGTGCATGCATTTTTCAATATGACTTTTGCTTGGGAGGAGAAACCAACAAGAGACTTGTGCAAGCGTGCTTGCTAGCTGGGGTATGGCAGCCTATGCACCTAAGTACCCTTTGCCATGGCGATAAAGGAACACAAATTAATGGAAGATGAAGTCAAATGCTTTTTTATCCTAAGAAAGGCCAAAATGCTCACGAAGAGCTGTGGATTGTTATGTGTGACAGAAAGAAAGAAAATCTTCTTCTCCATGTAGAGGCATCCATGAAATCTGAACCAACCGTAACTCATCCATCCAGATTTCGAATTAGAAATTAGGCCAACTGGGTAGCTAAATACCGAATCTCAATTGAATGAGCATGAGCATGAGCTTGAGACAAAAACAAAAAAAAAACAAAAAGAAAATAGGACACAAGACGTTATCGAAGGTGACAAATTAATATTAATTTCCAACACAAGTGTTATATTTTAAGAACATATTAGATTGGAAGGTTTCAATGGATGTAGCGTGATGGCAAAGGGTTTGAGATCTGCACAGCAGGTCTCGAGTTCGAGTCAGGGCGTGCACCTCTTGTAAGAGCCTGGGACAGCCGGGATTTTACTCGCTCATCTGGGCCCATAAAGTGCGCTTTCTGAGGGGTGGGGTTTCCTCAAATCCAAAAAAAAAAAAATATTAGATTGGAATGTTTTTCTAGCCAAAATGTCCTTATGTGATATGTTTTTATAAATTGCTGAATTTCTTAAAAATAAAATAAAAGTATGCCCTAAATTGACGTGCAAGAAGATAATTTTTCCTTCGAAGAAAAGTTATTTTGAAAGGAAAGAAGAGGTTAGAAGAAAGAAATGATGTGACACACCAATATGGAGGCTTCTATGTCAGAGACGGGGCTCTTAAAGTCAAAATTTAATAAAATGACTTGTTTGTCAAGATTTTTTTTTGAAAATATTATTTTTTTTCTGCAATGAACAAACACATTACATGGTGTAAACATAGATATTGGCTCGCGCAGAGCGCTGCGATACAGGGTGGATAATTTTTTTATATATAAAAAAAATTATCAAAATTAATTTATTAAATTTTAATTATAAAATTGAGATAAATTCATTAAAAAAATATGATGTCAATTTCCAATCAATATATTATTTAAAGGATAAAATTAAATAAAAATAAATCAACTTAAATCAACTCAAGCTAACTTTTTTAAATAAGTAATCTGGATTATAAAACCGAGATAACTTTATAAAAAATAAAAAAATATTACAAAACAAAATTTACAATAGATCCGGTATTGGAAGTTGAAATTAAAAAAATCCATGAGCTTGTGATAACTCCACATAAAGCAAATTGAAAAAAAAATAGAAAGCTCATTTCCCAAACAACCTAATATTAAATGATGAAGTTGAAAATAAAAACTAAAAAAAAAAGATTGAGTTGTTGAAGGGTTCAATTGAGAAAAAAAATAAATTAAAAAAAATCAAGTCAACCTAGTTAACCTATCAAAGTCGTGACTCGGATCATGAGATTAAAATAACCAAATAAAAAACTAATAAAAATTATAAAGCTTAATTAATTAAAAAAATCAATTAAAAATAACAAAAAAATAGAGTCAATCCATTAAACTCACGATCGACTTGAATCATGATAACAAGATAACCTCATAAAAAAAATTATAAACTCAATTTCCAACTAAGTTAATGTTAAATGATGAAAAAACAAATCTATTATAAAAAATAGCTAAACAAAAATAATATGAATTAATTTATATTAACTTGTTAAACTTTAATATGTTTCATAAGATTATGTTAGATTCATAGAAATGAATTGAAAAAGAAAATGAAAGAGGATTGTTTATCAATATACTTAGAAATTTAAGAAAAAATAGCACGAGAGAATACAAACTTCAATGACGAATAAAAAAAAAAAGGAGAGAGGATTGTTTATGTTTTTCAATTCAAAACATAAAATTTAATATAATGATTGCATCATTAATTCTCGTAAACCAAGTTGACTCAACCTAAACGTTTCTTATCATATCGAGTTCGGATCATATCAAGTTCTCAATGCAAAAAGATAGACCTGTGATCCTATTTTTGCCAAAATCTAATTCACATTTGCGACCTCGATATGCGCATGGGTTAGGGTTTACTTCAAGTGTGTATAAGAGGGTTTTGTGCTTTTGCACTGTGATTTTCAAAAATATTTTGATTTAAAAATTATTAGTTTTTTTTTAAAATTTAATATATATTTTTAGTGTTTTATAATAGTTTTCAAATTTAATGTTTTTCAATAATAATTTTTACTTAAAAATATATATATTTTTAATATCAACATATCAAAATAATTAGAAAATACTAAAAAAATATTCATGTAATATTTTTGAAGTTAAATACACTTTTAAAATACACCCGAAAACAATTTTAAATACAATAACAAACACCCACCGAATCATATTATAACTCAGAGTTCCGTTTCGAGAGGTGAAGGCGAAAACTTGATTTACAAACCTTGCTACCACTTTGCATAATCGTACATGAGAAGAATAGCGTGAAAGACAATCTCAAATCCCATTGTTATAACAATACAAGGAATAAAAAAATCTCTTCTGGGAAGCAAAGCTGCTAGATACATTAATGTTAACGATCATACACTGTATTCCTGTTATTGTTACTAAATCAAACAGCATATAAATTGCGCAATTGTCAATCAATTTTGAAGTTCCCGTACCTTTACAACAAGCTAGAAGCTAGTTTTTCTTCCCTCCAATGGAATTGTCCCATAATGCAAGAACCCAGCAGAGATCAGGACCATGCTTCAACATAGTATCTACCAACCTTTTCCAATCTCCTAAGCTGCAAAACAGCAGTTTCCCTTGAAAATCCAGCCTCTTCGGATATAATTTCCACCATGGCTGACATTACATCTGAGGGCATTTTGGTTGCCGAACTTGCAACAGATATGCAAGCGCCTTTCAATAGCAAATCCCAAACCGTCTGGCTCTGTTTCCTCAGCTGATGCTGCACATAAACGTTTTGTAGTTGATCTCTTGAGAAGGCTACATAAAACCTTCCACCCCTTGCTATGCAAAGTGGCCCCCCGTTCTGTGCATGAGACAACAAAAAATCTCTGTACAAAAAGTCATTCTCCTCATTTCGACAACAAAAAAAAAATTCCAAATAGGAGCAGCTGAGCCAGACACATCTTGCATGGCTCTTTCCTCTACAAATCCATGAAAAGGAACACAACCTGTCCCGGGTCCAACAAGTACAAGCAGAGATGATGGTGATGGTTGAGGAAGGGCCGGGAACCCTTGTGAAACCATACAGGAATATATACACCTGCTCATGCAAATATATGTGGCAACACCACAACAATCAGAACTGAGCTAGCAAGGAGCATGAATATAAGATATGATTAGGAAGAAATAAATGACTTTGTTAATTTTTCCTTCAATTGAAAGGAAGAAATTTCAATTACAAAGTTTCAACCTTCATTTCCATTAGAACCATTGCTTAGAGGAATTTGACTTCGCCAGTTGGAAAATCAGAAAATGTAACTAGCCTCACTTGATAATATAAGTTGACAGAAGCCAGAACATCATCACGCTGAGCAACTAAAACTCCCAATCTTATCACATTATCAACCTCTATCATATATAAGCCTTCAGAAATCACTTACCGGATTCAATACAAGTAATAAAAAATAATAATACATTTTCCTTTGTGATACAGCAGTACTTGTGATATCTATTGTCTAGTTGTTTAGTTTAAAGATCACTAAAAAACCTGAGTATACTAGTTTTATCAAAGATTTTAAGGATAAAAGACTGTTTGTGGTTAAGGAAGATATTAACATTTCTAATGCACCCTACCTAAAGTAAACTTCATTGTGTGGTTTTTTTATGAATTCTTAACCGGTGATCTATCTATAGCTTACGATGAGAATTTATTCATGTGAATAAATCTAGTTTTTTTTTTTAAAAAAAAATTATTTATGAGTTTGTATACCCACATGAATTCTTATGGAACTAATCCATGTAGGTGCCATGACAAGGTTCACTTATCCTGGAAGACGGAATGATTTTCCATAACTCGTGTGTTGTGGTAAAAAATACTCTTAATTAAATTGATGAATATTCATAATAATTTTATAAATTTTCTAGTCGATTCCTAATATTTAAATATTAACTTACTTATACGTTCAATGTTTATACTCAAATATTGACTATTAATTCTAATTAATTAACATTTTATGAGTTATTGAAATATTAATCAAATTCTCATGGATTCAATAAATTAGTTATTAAATGCAAAATGCATGTAAATATGTATTTTGTAGAAAATTCTAAAACACAACATATATGTTTTTTTATATATTTTTTTAGCAAAAACATGATTTTTTTTATTTTTGTGAGATTTTGTCATATGCAAACAAATAAAAAATATATTGTATCTTTTTTATAAGAGAGTTTTATTTTTATGATTTTCTGAAATTTTTAATGAAAAACATATATATTTGATATTGAATCAACATCTTACAGTATAAATCTACAACCCCAATATTAAATAAAATATTTTTAAAAAATTGCAAGGACTTACAAATAATTTTAAAAAATATTAATGATCTTTTTAGATTTTTTAAAAAATTATTTACGGCTTGTTTCTCTCTCAAGACATTAAAATAAAAATCAATAAAACTAAAAAGTTAGGGCTCGAGGCCCAAACTCAATGGTTTGGTCTACAAACAGCCCAACAGCTTGCATTTATTTTTTTATTGGAGTTGGATCTAACCTCAATTGTGTGGGTTGAGCTAAAATATATCCAATCATATTTTTTTAACACTAGCACGACTCAGTGAGTTGGATCTAACCACTTTTTTTAAAAAAAACACCATCAGTGACCTCTTGAAGATTGCTGGTAAGAGTCATTGCCAACAAGTAATTAATTAATTCTCTGTGTATTTTCATGCACAGGACCCTAGTGCCTTTAGTTTTATGAGGGAGGAAGGGGGAGAAGAAGTTACTATGCTTGGGGTTGATAGCTTGCTGGTGGAGGAATAATTAAGAGCTTGCGGCTGACACTGCTATATATTCAGAGAAGATGCACGCTGCGGTGCTGGCGACTGCGCCACTGCTGGAGCAAGCTGATGTTGCTGCGCCTGGGATGATGAAACTCTAATGCTGCTGTAACTGATAGACAGTAATATTTATATAGAAATGAAACAGAAATGAAGAAAGAGCAGAGAGTAGAAAGGAAGAAGAACAGAGAATGAATCTGTTATACAGAGAAGAAGAAGACGAATTCTAGCACTGTTTTATTATTTGCTTTTGCTTAAATGTTCACATCACTAATTCTCAGTTTATATATGCAGTATTAGAAAGATACTACACGGTATTTACTTTTTTTTTTTTTTTTTGCACTGAAATAATGCTAACAGATTCACTTAACTAACAAACAATACTAACAGCATTCTAACAATATTAATCTCTAATCTTTTGACACTTGACAGACGTAGAGCCGTTGATATCTTTACAGTAACCGGGAAGAACCACCTTTGCAGTTGCTGAAGGAGGACGGTCTGTCAAGAGGTCACTGCTGGTGCAATGTTGTTGCTGGTGTGGAGGAGCTGCCAGCGTGGAGAGGCTGGACGTTGTCACTGGCGTTCACGTTGCTGAGTAGCTGGAACAGGAGAAGACGAAATGCTGGAACTGGAGGATCACGGTGGAGGCTGCGACTGGCTCTGCTGCTGTCGAGTGTGGTGGTTGTTGTTGCTGGAACTTTGAGTTTGTTGTGCAGGAAGTAGCTGGTGGAGGAGGAGCAGTCGGCCTGAGGTGCTGCTATTGCACGGTTGATGAGAAAGTTGCTGCTCCTGCTCACGTTGCTGGCCTTGGAATGCAGAGGAGCTACTGGACTTTGTTGTTGATGGCTGGTACTGAAGCCAGTGCTGCTGTTGTTGCACCGATAGGGAGGGAGCTGCTGATGAAGCCGATCACATTGGAATCAACGATGCTGATGCAGAGGTGCTGGTGAAGCTAATCACAGTGGAACCAATGATGCTGATGCAGAGAGAAATCACTATAGCTGAGGGGGAAATGGGTGATCGAGGTCTAGTTCCCTTGGGTTTGCTGGGCGTGATCAGTTTTTTTAAGATAGAAAAGAGAGTCAATTTTTTGTTCTTTGTTCTTATTTCCAATGCGTGTGTGGTGGACAGTGTTTTTGGTGTGTGTGAGAGAGATTCCTGATTTTTCAATATCTAATTTTTAACCTCTCTAAAAATTAAATTAAAAGTAAATAGCTCAAAGTTCTGAAAATATTTATATTAACAGACAACATATACGCAAGACGATCTTAATTAAATGCATACAATATATGGGGTAGATGGATGGAACATGGTTCAAGCAACTAAGAGAATCTAAAATTCTAAACAATTTGGGTTATGTTTTAAAATCATATAAATGAATATCTACAAACGTGAGTAAGTACGAGACTTAAAGAATATAATCTTCAAGTTGGATTAATTTAAATGCTCCATTAATGAACCCACCACCAAACTAGCAAGCTATTAATAGCAATTCTCTGTATGGTGGCTTTCAAAAATGGCTATCTCATCATGTAGACGTGGTCTCACTTATTATAAGAAAGAAGTTTAGAGATTAGACGCCTATATATGTTGTTTTTATTTTATAGTAGCAAAAGTATGAATTTGTTGTTTATTTATTTATTTATTTATTTTAGAGAGTTGTACTCTACAACAAACATAAAAGTAGAAGAAAATACACTCTTAGTCTGAACTATTTCAATTCTAAATCACATTAATAATTTTGATTTTTCAAGATTACTTGAAAAAAATACTATATACAATTAAAAGATTTAAATTATTGAATGAGATATTGAAAATAATTTATATTATTTTTTAATATAACTTTGATATGAAAGTTTAAATTAATAACATTAGATCAATAATTTCCTTAAATTAAAAAATTTTGTGGATCAATATTATTGCAAGCCAAGACCATTATGATATATACAAGTTGATTTCTATATATGATCAGAAGTAGAATATTTGCTGAGGTGCTTTCTCATCACACAAACTCCTTGGCATGCTGCAGGGCATCATGATAAAAAAAAAATGATAAGAAAGGATTTCACCATCTTCTATTTATTTCTATCCTAATTAAAGACAAACTTGGAATTTAAGCTTATTACCAGGTGAAAATGTCTTAACTTCAAAATTTATTCAGCAGTTTGTTAGCATGATGACCACCATGTCTGACGTTGTGATCACTAGACATCTGACTTTGTTAGAATCTTAATTAGTCCAAGTGGCATTGAGAGAAGCAGCCATGGTGTCGACAACCAATTGAGATTTTTTAAATTCAATTATATGTTCATTTTTATCAAGCAAGTTAAAGTTTCAATTCAGCTAGCTAATAATTGAGTGGTAGAATGGACATCTTACCGCCTGCCTTACGGTCAACTATTCCTTCATCCCCTTGAATTGCTCAAATTTGATTGTGTATAGCTTAGTTACTTTGTTTTATAATTTGGATCCAATGAGCGATCACATGAAGCATTCCTACTCTACTGTGCTGTCACAGATCATTACCTGCAGCTTCATCTTTATATTATGAAAATGGAGCCATCATAATCTTATAATAATTAAGTCAACAGAAAATTAGGATATGATTATGCACCACCACATAATTTAAATAACAAAAGCAAACCATATTATTAATTAACTTTCTGAAGGGAATAGCAGATCAAACATCTTGTAATGACAGCTTTTCCCATGATATAAACAGTATGTCGAGGCTAGTATAAAAGAGTTGGCATGTTTCATTGAGTTCTCACAAAGAAATCAAGGTTCAAAACATTGACATTGTCACCTTGACATGGCTAGTTCAAAGCTTTCCCCATGTCTAATCTTTCTTCAAATCATTTTCTTGGTATTTGTCTTTAACTCAGCAAATGCGCAATTGAAGGTAGGGTTTTACAAGGATACATGTCCGAAAGCTGAGGCTATTGTGAAAGAGGTTATGGATCAAGTGATGAAAGTAGCTCCTAGCCTTAGTGGTCCTTTGTTGAGGATGCACTTTCATGACTGCTTTGTTAGGGTATGTGAGCCTTTAATCCATCTCTGATCATTTGAAAATCCTGAAACAGTTTTGAGCTCTTTTTTTTTATTTTTGCTTGAATTCATGTACAATGCTTATGATGACTAGCTAATTATATATTTCTACAGGGTTGTGAAGGCTCAGTGCTTTTGAACTCTAGTACTGGCCAAGCTGAAAAGGATTCACCTCCAAATTTAAGCCTCAGAGGATATCAAGTTATTGACAGAGTCAAGACTGCATTAGAAAAGGAGTGTCCTGGAGTAGTTTCCTGTGCGGACATCTTGGCCATTGTGGCTAGGGATGTCACGGTTGCGGTAAGAAATTTCTTTCAAGTTAATTATATATTTCTTTTGAAAGAAAAATCTTAAGGAACAGAATGGTTTTAATTAATAATAATTTATCCTATCAGACTATGGGACCTTTCTGGGAGGTTGAAACTGGAAGAAGGGATGGAAGGGTGTCCAATTTTTCAGAGCCCTTGACAAACCTGCCACCATTTTTTGCAAACATTTCTCAATTGATATCAATGTTTCGTTCGAAGGGTCTAAGCGTGAAGGACCTTGTAGTGCTTTCAGGTACTTAAGCATTTCACTTCAGGTTCTTTGTAGAGAGTCTTGTAAAAAGAAATTGTACTGAAGTAAATCCTAATTATTCTGTTCTGGCACAAAGGTGGGCACACCATTGGCACTTCTCATTGCTCTTCATTCAGCTCTCGGCTTTACAACTCCACCGGAAAGGATGGCACCGATCCCACATTGGACTCAGAATACATAGAAAAACTGAAGAATAAATGCAAGGTAGGAGATCAAACTACGCTAGTAGAGATGGATCCTGGAAGTGTGAGGACATTCGATAACAGCTATTATGCACTCGTAGCTAAAAGAAGGGGACTTTTCCAGTCTGATGCAGCTCTCCTTGACAACAGTGAGACAAAAGCTTATGTTAAACTTCAATCTGCTGCGACCCATAGATCTACATTCTTCAAAGACTTCGGTGTTTCCATGATAAATATGGGCAGGGTTGAAGTTCTAACCGGTAAAGCTGGTGAAATCAGGAAGGTTTGCAGCAAGGTTAACTAGTTAAAGTTTAGTGTCATTATGGAATAAACTTTTATTTTTATTTTTTGCATGGAAAGATTTGTATGGCTTGCACGTCCCTTTTTAATAATTCTTTTCTTTTTTCCTTGAAGATTTGCTTAATTGTTTAAAGTGTGGAAATCCGTTACATTACTCCATCAATAATAAAAAGTGGTTCAAATACCACTAAATAGTAACTTTGGTGTTTTTCATATTATTTTTTTTTTGTTTACCTTTCTGCATGGGTTAAATCTCAATACTGGCCTGGCAATTCGAGCAAAGTTCTAGTTAAATTAGTTGACTTGCTCGCCTTCTCAAGTGAATTCCATGTGTGAGAACAGGAAACGAAAAATTAATTATGGGCTACCAATTTCTATGGGTGATAACAACTGTTTTTATCCTCTTTTGGAGCACAAAATGGACTTGCAAAACAAGTTGACTGTACATCTAATATGAAGTATTACACTCTTTACATCATGACGTTATTAGCACTAGAATTAATTTTTTGTAAGCAATATTACTGTGGGATTTAATTTGGGAAAATCATCCTGGCCATCCTATAAGTTAATTAACTTTATATTTATTTTTTATATATTTTTAAAAATTATAATTTATATCCTAAACTTTGTTGCCCGTATAATAATTTATATTTTAATGTAAAATAAACTAAATTATGTGATTGATTCTAAATTGTTACACGCACAACAAAGTTTGTAATGTAAATTCATGATAAGTATAAAAACAATTGAACTATAGAATAATACTTTAATTATTCTATATAGTTTTTACAAATTAGATTTCAAAATTGACATGACATAAAACAACTCTAGATCACTTAGGTCATTGAATTAAACGATCATATTGTTTTTTTTTTTTCATATAACAAGTAATAATATTATAATCCACTACATCAACTAGTCAATCAATTTTAATCTATATCTATTAATTTTATAAATAGCAATCAATGGGCGAACTACGGGTACATTGGGCAAGTGTGCATGACATAGTCAAATGGTGTGACAAACTACGCCTGGTTACAAGTGATCCTCACTTACAGGTTTTCACCTTGGCAGTACTGGGCAGTAGTTAAGATTCCAATTCAGATGGGACCATGCCTATTTTGGTTCATGAAAATTTAAAACCATAAACTCGATCCCTACTTTAACTAGTTAGGCTGTTAACATCTTCGAAGCGTCGATCCAATTCATTTATCTCCAACCTAACCACTGAAACATGTTTTGATATTCTAATTTGGATCTCTGAATCTACTGTAGCTGTCCCGTTAGCATCAAATGCCAGTCATTCAACATCACATGTAGCTTTTTGTACGGTGTAACTAATCTCCGGGGTCCAATTTATGTCACTTGAAATATTAAAATAGATAGCGAGGAATAGATGAAAAAAATAGCTTTTCATTGTTGGCTTATAAAGAAGTTGTTCTTATCATCTTCAATCCGAATCTAATAAAAGTTCAGGGAAATTAAATTTCTCCGAGAAACACTACTTGGAGGGAATTGCTTAAAAATACCCAATTCAATAAAATAAAGTTTTCTGCATGTTCTTAGAAACATGGAGGGCATTATCTGAACCAAGGGTAATTTCGATCAATAATTAATGCAATGATTTGGTATGATATCCTTCTCCACCAGTCCAGATTCAACAGAAAAACATATATGATTTGGCTTTGCATGTTCTTAATCAAATATTTAATAGGCTTGTACAAGTCCAGCCCTAGGTTCTCTTAAGAAGAGCGTGTGAAACATGGCAAAGATACCGGGGCAGGTAATAATTATAAATTAAGTCAATGGACAATAGAAAAAGATAATGCCTAAATCAAAGCAGTTAGCTATTTTGTTACTTTACTTATTATGCACCGACTAAGAACTCCACAATCCTGAATAAAATAAACAAAAGGAAAAAGTGAACCGCATGGATGAGTACTATATTTATATTTATTTATATTTAAAAATATGATAATGGTTACAGTTTAAAATATTAAAGAAAAAAAATTATTTTTAATATTAGTATATCAAAACGACCTGAAAATATAAAAAAATTAATTTTTTTTAAATTAAATTTTAAAGAAACGTGATTTAAACCAAGTTTCCAAAGAAATTCTTATCGAAAATCTCTAAAGAATCACTTAAAATTAATTAATTTCTAGTTATTAGAAAACTAGATTACAATTTATTTTTTATATTCTTATTTATCTCACACTTATTTTGTCTTGATATCTACTTGTGACAAACATATCCAATCCATGATTTAAATCTTTAGCTAAGTAGAGTGAGTTTAATAATTTTAAAATACTCAATTATATAATAGCGTACGTGTGATTTTGAGTTGTAAGGATAAAATAGAATAAACATTTCTTCTTCTTTTTTCCCTTATAAAATTCCACATTTCCACCATTAATTCTTCAAAGAAATGTTTTACTATTCTCATAAAAACATTCGCAAGATTATTTAATAATAATACACACACTAGAAAAGCAACAATCTAGGACATCACGATGGTTAAATAATTAACATTTAAGATTTATAGTGGGAGATGTTCGGTACAAATCACATATCCCAAAACAAGATCGATCATTATACAAGTACTCATTGGGCTATATGCCCATCTAGCGGCCATTATGACTCAGGGTTTATGATTCCACTTGGAGAGGTTAAAATTGAACCGTTTCACTTTTCATGGGAATATGGAAGGGCGCAAAGCTCATTGTGCTAAAGATTTTTACCCTTTTTTTTCACTTGGAAAAGACATTTTCGTTTCCTTTGATATACAAGTTGCTCCGAAGTTTCATTCAGCATGCAAGTTAATTTGAAAATATGAACAAAAAAAATTTATATCCCATTTAGAAATCACCCATCCAAGCTCAAGTTATTCTCTTTCATTTTCATTCCTCTATAGTTTTAGTACAAGTACCTATTTCTAATTCATTTTAGTAATATTCCTACTTTAATTTTCTATATATTAATACCTTAAAATTGCAGTTTTTTTTAATGCTTGTAAGAAAACTAAACTTTATTTTTTCCTTAAAATAATTTAATATTACAATGTAGCTAATGTCAAAATACTATAAAAAGAGCATCGGTCAAATAATGTATGATATTTTTGTTAAAGAACCAACTCAACCTAATAGCTTAAACTGTTAGGTGAGATCACAGAATATGATTTATATTATTTTCTAATAATTTTGTTAGAAATTTTTAAAGTGAGAGATACCTCAATGGAAGCAATTCAACTAGAAAAAGTTGGAGGACTGCGTATGTAGTTATCCTTTTCATACACTATATGCCTGGCATGACCTGGAGGGGAACCTTTATACTATACGTAGGTATCCTTTGTAGCTATCCTTTCATATACCTTAAAAGACCTGGAGAGGAACCTTTATACCTTGTTCTTGCACAAAACCAAAGACTAGTTTATGCCACAACATTTTGTACTCTCTTTGGACTATCAAATAAATCTGCTTGAACCACATGATTACTTCTCCCAAATGCCTACATATCGACTACTTTCTTGTCTTTTTTTTTTTATATTGAACCAAGGGATTCTTTGGTTTTATACTTGGTAATCTCGGAGTCTTCTTAGATTTTTACCATTTTACTTTTATCCATCACGAAATTAATTATCACCTAGCAAAGCAAACTTTTAAGGCACTAACATGACACGATCAAGTAATAAAGCTCTTACAATTACATGTAATATTAACATAGAAAACGAAAACCAATGGAACAAACAATGACAAGAATATATTCTTTCCTTCCCGAAGACAAATACTTACATTCCTTTACTTCCATTTCAACATTCCTAGCTAAGCTACAAAACCCAACTCCTCAAACACTTCCATCCATCAAAATTCTTTCGAAACCCCCTTCGTTTTCTTGCCAAGTGAATATGTCCACCTCCCAACAGTTACCCACTCACCATCAACGGGAACCCAAACCCATCAAACGCCGCCATTCCGCCAGCTACTATGTTAATCGAGTCCGCGACAGCCTTACTACTCGGATCTCCAAGATTATATGTGGCATATTTTTAACCCTTCTATTCGTTGGTGGTATTGCTGTATTCATAACATGGCTCAGTTTACGCCCACATCGTCCTCGGATCCTTATCTCGAATTTTTTTATTCCGGGTTTGGATCAACCTGACGGGTTCGAAAATGCTGAGATAAGTTTCAATGTCACAGCCCGGAACGCAAACCGAGCAGTTGGGTATTATTATGATTCGGTGGAAGCCTTTGTTTACTATAGAGATCGAGAAATTGGGTCTACACCCTTAGTGGACTCATTTTACCAAGAGCCCAAAAACACAACTATTTTGTCCAAGGTGTTGAAAGGGGCCACCCTGGATGTGAATAGTGACCGTTGGAGGGTATTTAGGAAAGATCGTGCGCGTGGAGCGGTTGTTTTTCGATTAGATGTAACGGCCATGATTCGATTTAAGCTGTCCACGTGGGATAGTAAGCGCCATCGGATGCATGCCAATTGTGATGTTGCTGTTGGCCGAGATGGGTCCATCTTGGCAACTTCTAAAAATAAGAGATGCCTTGTATATTTCACTTGATTTGTGAAAGTTACGTAAATTATGTAATTTTCTTTGTCTTTTTAATGTGAATTCATTTGACATGGATCGGATATTGATTAATTTGCCAAATTATGAGCATAATAATTTGCATCCAAAACGTTTTTTTTTCTAATATAATAATTAATTTATTAATCAAGATTTTTAACCAGCTCTCTAATCAATAATAATGGGTCATAAATAAATTATTCCAAGTAATTTTTTTATTATCATCATTTTATTTTTTTCAGTTTCTGATCACGATAATCATGTCATAGTATAGTAAAATAAGACTATAAAGATAAACTTGATGCAAGTTATAATTATGGATTAAAAAAAAGCTAGGGTTATTAGATTATAACCTTCAACTACAAGGAAATAAGGGGAAGAAATTATGATATTTTCTGAAAAAAAATAGTAATTCAATAATATAATGATAAAACTAATACATCAATTATATTCTTTATTAAAAAATAACACATCATCTATTTAACCAAACTAAAAGAATCCAAACCTAAGTAGGAAATGTAATTAAAATCCAAAACTAACTAGAAAAATAATTAAAACAACAAAAATATCTTCTAGGCATAATTTAAAGGCCTTATGAACATCAACTAGTCATAGCCACTGTTATCAAACCCGGACCGGCCTGGCGAGTCGACTCGGGACCTAGTGGCTGGACCGGTCCAAGTTTGTTAAAAGACCAGTCGGCGCAATCCGGCAAAACCCGGTCGACCCATGACCCGGGCTACTAGGCCGAACCCGGACGAGACCAGATTTTTTTTTTCAAATGTGGTTTTTCTCCTATACCCCTTTTTTTCATATTTTTTTAGTTGGTTATTAACACCTTTTAAATTTCACTATATAAATATTAGAAAAATATTTTATTTTTTCAATGTGGAATTTGAAATCTTTTTGTATATATACTCTATGTTCACAAGAAAAAAGTTATGTTTTTTCAATGTGGGATTTGAAACCCTTTAGTATATGTACTCTATGTTCCCAAGAAAAAAATTATTTTATGTGGGATTTGAAACCCTTTAGTATATGTACTCTATGTTCATAAGAAAAAAGTTATTTTTTTCAATGTGGGATTTGAAACCCTTTCGTATATATACTCTATGTTCACAAGAAAAAAAGTTATATTTTTTCAATGTGGGATAAAAAAACGTTTTGGTTTAAATACTTCAACTTAAAAGGATAACATAATATCTTTTCAATGTGGAAGCCCTTTCATATATATACTCTATGTTCCCAAGAAAAAAAGTTATTTTTTCAATGTAGGATTTGAAATCCTTTCATATATATACTCTATATTCACAAGGAAAAAGTTATATTTTTTCAATATGGGATAGAAAAACTTTTTTGATTTAAATATTTCAACTTAAAATGATAACATAATATCTTTTCAATATTAGATTAAAAACTTTTTAAAATATTCTTTTAAACTTTATTATTTACAACATGTATAGCCTATATTTACATGGATGTTTTCTTAATTTTTTCATATGAAATATTAAAACTTTAAATATTTTTTATAATTTTTTCTGGTTGATCTGGGTTGACTCGAGTTGACACGGATTGACTCCTGAAACCCGGGACCCAACCCCTTGACCGGGTTAACCCCCGAGCTGGATTTGATAACTATGGTCATAGCAACTGACCTTCCTATAAAAGTAGCCCTATAGAACCATTTATAAAAAATAATTGAGCCTAAGAGTTACAATTGTTTTTGTCAAGCTACGCATTTGGGGTGTCTAAGCTTTTTAGTTGGGTTTGCCTTATTTATTTTGTCCATAAATGTATACATGCTATAAGTCATTCCACTTTACTTATAAAAGACTTGACCTCTAATTAACCCCAACTTCTAGATATAATGTTTTGTCATCTTAATAAAGATAAATATGAGAACATTGGAGGTCCTAGAAATACATATATTATATGGCATATTGATAATATAAGTATTGTCATTAATTATTATGATGTAAGGATCATATTTCTTCTAATGCAGCTTACTATACAATCCCACTTGGAATATTTCTTTTCATAATAACACCATCACCTTATCCCCTTTCTTGAATAGTTTAGCATGGCGATATCCATCAGTAACTTCCTTATATTTAGCATTGTTTTTCAATATTTTTTACCTTAAACTGATATAAAATCCAGCACATGCATGTGACATTACAAATACATCATTTTGAAAGGTGATAAATTATTATATTGTGCTTAGCTCTATTATTTACAAATTCTACTAGCGCAAGTGCACAATCCTACTGTTTTGGCTTGTCACCATAGATGCTTTGAATCAAGTTGTTTAATTTCCAATTCAGGGACTCTGCTCTAATCTAATTATGAATGTGTTGTACTACTATGTTGTAATATTGACTATTTTAATAAAGATATCAACTCAAAACATACTATAAATTCATCATTCATCAACTCAAAATCAAACAACAACAAAAATCAACACAAATCTTATTAATTTCATGAACTAGATTTAAATCTTATACTAATTCAAACAAATCAACATAAACCCAAGCATAATCTATGAATCAAAAGTTAATGTTCAATTAACAATCATAAATCTAAGGATAAACTCACAATTCACTACAAAATTATCAAATCATCTCAATTCAAAACACACAATAATCCAAATGAACAATGTCCAATCAATCCAAAAAAATATACACACAAAAATAAACATTTTGCCCTAAATTTTACCAACATTTTATTAATTTGTCAAGAACAAATTGCTTGAGATTAGGGATCGACCTTCCTATGTGGTCGTGGTTGTCTAGTAGCTACTGTAATCAACAAGAAAGCTGCTGGTAGTGTGAGAACGAGGATAAAAAGTTCTATGGAATAGTGGACCATCGACAATGTTTTTTCCATGTCTTTTAGATTTACTTATAATGTTATGTGATTCACACCGACATTTTCTTTCGTGACAGCTATTTTAACTCTTAAAAGTCGTTTAATGCACGTTAGAATGATCAAACACCCCCCTCCCTCAATCAAGTTTTGATCTTTATCTGGGTGTAAAACACCGGGCACATGAGGTTCTATGTTGACTATCTGTAGTTGGTGCATTCATGCAGGTTACCTCTTGTTCAAATAATAATGATCTGATGGTTTTACCTGATCAATAATAGAGACCTTTTGATCTCCCCTTAATTTTTTCCAGTCAAATTACTTCATCTTCTTTCATTTTGTTTCGTATACCTTTTCGTGAAGCTTAATTTCTGGGTAGTGATCCAACAAAAAAAAAAATAATAAAGAAAGAGAACTGGGGTTGAATTTCTGGATATTATGCGGCTCATATTCCCTTAAAATCAAGTGTGGCAACTGAGGTGCTGAGATGCATCCACATTGGGCTGCTCTGTGTGCAAGAGGATCCAACAAATAGACCCACAATGTCATTTGTGCTTGTTGTAATAACCTATTTTTGGGTTCTTCCTAATTACATTCCATTTTCTAAAAAAAAAAAGCAAGACACGGTGTCGTTTTAAACGGCACTGTGCATGTTTGATTAGTACTTGAAAGTGCATTTTTATCAAGGTTTTATATCATCATTTTGCACTTGAAGTATCAATAACTCCTTAACTAAAGCATGTTTTATAATAACATATCTAATAATATAAGATACCTTTCCTTTATGGTATTTGCCATGTATTTAGGCATCTTGGTTTTCAGATCAAGATCATGCTCTTGCTCTCTCTTTATATTTTGTAATGCTTAAGTTTTGCTTATATTAATCTCTTACTTATGCTTTTCATTTCCTTTCCTTGTTTATTTATGTTTCTCTCTTTCATTATGTTTAGCTAAGTTTATCATGTCAAGGTGAAAATGGTACACTAATGGTGTAAAAATAAGTATAATATAAACTCAATATGAACCTTAATGTTTGATACTAACATGTTTTATATTTGTTATCTTGTTTATTTATGTTTATTTATGTTTATTTATGTTTCTCTCTTTCATTATGTTTAGCTAAGTTTATCATGTCAAGGTGAAAAGGGTACACTAATGGTGTAAGAATAAGTATAATATAAACTCAACATGAACCTTAATGTTTGATACTAACATGTTTTATATTTGTTATCTTGTTCACTTTTAATACTTTGCTTGTTAAATGGTTAATCTAGATTTATGTTGTATAACCCTTGGTACAACAAATACTTGGCACTTTTATAGCCCAACTGTATGGTATAACCGACACCTGTGCTATGAAAGGAACTTGATTTGTTGTTAACATAAGTTATAATCATGAATGTCTGACAACATTTACATGTATTAGCATTATTCGAATAAGATAACTAATGTAATCATGTTAACAATTTATAATCCGATTGGAACCTCCTTTGTGTATGGTTTCCAATTGAGTAATAAAAAGATTTTATACTATACTTGTTTGAAATACCATTAGTGGATCCTCTAACCTTGACAACTATTTTATCCTTGTTTAATCCTTACATCAATATCACATCTCAAAGCTCTCTTTAACTTCTTGTTGTTGTTGTTGTTGTTGTTGTTATTTATAATTTATACAATTAACCTCCCTGTGGTTCGACCCCGGTCTTGCTAGATTATTTATTACTTCGACACTCCTGCACTTGGGAGAAGACATCAATCTTTTGGTCGTGTCAATGTTCTTCTTCCCTGTGCATGCAGAGGCAGGGAAGAGGAAGTTTTGATTTTTCCCGCTCGTCACTCTCTCTCTCCACCCCACTTGCTCGAGAATCCCGGCACTACCCATGCCCCCCACCATGATGAAAAGTAGAAGACCCATGCCCCGGCCACTATGCCCTATGCTTGTACAAGGTATGGTGAACCTCTCCTCGACTACCTATAAATACAGGGGAGCGAGCGACACGAAAAGGGTTGGAGGAGGAAAAGGAAAAAGGAAACTAGGGGGCAAAATTTTAGAGAAGGAGAGAAGGGCAGTGACAGAGAGGGAAGCAAGACGAGAGAAGGGAGAAAGGAATAGAAAATAGAGGCTAGATAGAAGAGAAGAAAAACAAAAAAAGAGAGGGAACGAAGCAGAAACAGGGGGGATTTTCAGGTCCAAAGTTAGAAAACAAAATCATCATTTTTGGGTTCCCAACAGCTGCTCCTCTCTCTCCACCGTGGCCTTCGGCCACCACTATCCAGCACTGTCATTACGCCACCATCAGTGCTACCACCAGCAGCAACAGAGGAGAAACCAAAACAAAACAGAGAAGGAGAAAGAAAAAGAGAGAGAGCATAAACAGAGAGGAAGCAAAGCGCAGAGGAAGGGAGACCACCCTCTTCATAAGCGAAGCCATCGTCTACTCCTCCAGCACGACCACTGTGTCTCTGCACCAAGGGAAGAAGAACAACCGTAGAAGAATCACCGCCTGCTGCCACTCACCGAGAACGGCCACCACGAGACACCGTCGGCCCAACCACCACGCTCCCTCACTCTAGGTAATCTCCTCCCCTTTTCTGGCTCCTCTGCTGTGTTCACCATTTGCATGCAGAACGTGAGCAATTCACGTTCTACAGCACAGTGGAAAATAATTAGCCGGTTACTGTGCTTATTTAGCTGGTTACTGTGCTGCGCACATTAACCAGCTAATTATATATAACGGGTTATTGTGCTCACATTCTGCATGCACAGTAACCCGCTATTTGTTTTTCGGGCTGGAACATCAGCCCAGCCCACGCGGCTGGGTTGAGTCCAGCCACAACAAGGTTCTCTTTTGGGCCGGTCCTGGCCCAATTTCATTTTGGGTTGATTTCAGCTCAGCCTCTTTATTGGGCCGGGTCGGCCCAGTCTAAAAAAAATATATATTCAAAAAATCATTTTTGGAAAAAATTGTGATTTTCCCGCGTATTTTTCTACGCCATGTTGATTAATATCGGTATGTATTTTTATACCGTAAAGATACAAATCCGGTATTAAAATACCCGGTTTTCATCAAAAACATTGAAAAAAATATTTTTGTTTTCATCCAACAAAGAAAACTTCAAAAAAAAAATGTTTTAGCATGCATTTTGGCTTTAATAACCAATTTATTAAAGTCACGATAACTTGGCTAATATTTCAAAAATTCCAAAAAAATTATTTTGTTTTCTTAATATCAGGGATTATGAATTTATACGTAAAACGTACTCCCGATATTAAAAAGGTAGTTTTCTTTTATAGACATTAGAATGGTTAGGCTTTGCCCCATAAGATAAGAATCTCCTTACTGAGGAGGGCTTTTTTTGAACCATAGACGGACCAACAATTAAAAAACATGACAAGACCTTAGATTTTTATTAGACAATAAAACAATGCAGCTTAGCTTAGGTAGGGAATATTTGGGGTGCTAATACCTTCCCTTTACGCAACCAGTCTCCGTACTCGATCTCTGAGACCAGTTAGGATTCCTAGTGACCAAAATACTAGGTGGCGACTCCCATTCTATTTTTTCCACTGATAAAAAGACAAGAATTCCTTGTCTCCCCATATTTACCAGATAGATACGCACACCATGAGTATGGAGGAAGATCGCCGCGACGTCGCACACGTGCAACACTTGTTATGTCGGCAAGTGATACCATAACACTCACTATCCCTAAACGACCAGCATTTTCTGTTGGACGACTTGTTGCCGTTGAAGCTCAATCCTCAAACCAGAAAGTTTGTTCTGTCAATGAATTAACCATTTCAGTTTTATCACCATAGTGATTGTAAATTAAGTTGTAATTTCTATTTTTCCTTTTCTTGGACTGTTTTTCTTGACAAACACAGACATTTCCAAAAGGCAACAGACAGATATAAACATATCTTCTTGATATGTTTTTCTTCGCATTATAAGAACTATTGTCTTACAAACAAATCCTATTTCATATATGTATATAGTAATGTTTGAACCATAAGTTTCTATTTATGGCTGCTCCAAATTATGGGCCTACGAGGCCTTATTGCCATTTGCTTGTGACTAAGATTACGCCCAAGGAACCCAAATTCAGCATAAGAGACTTCTGTGTCCAGGCATCAATTACGCAGTTGCTAAACTTGAATTGGCCAGCATGTTGATGGACTTAATAGTCTAAAGGGTTATTATTAAACTTGATTCGGTGTTTGACCCAATAAAATAATCGGTCATGAATTAAGTGGATTAATCCAAATTAAGAACAGGACACGCATTAATATGTTTGTTTTGACATAAAATTTAACTAAAATATAAAAAAATATCACATTAACATATATGCTAGGATAATTAATTAGAATCAACAGATTAGAAGGTACATTTGTTTTTAAAATAAACAAACCTTTAACATATTTATCTTAAAATAAAGATAATATTAAAGATAAAAATAATAAAATAACAAGTTGTTTTAGAGATAAATAATTTAATATAGAAGATATAAGATAAAAAAAATCCAAACTCCACTTTGCATTAGAATCTATAAATTAACATCCTCATATGCATAAAGAAAGCAAAAGATTTTAGAAATATTAAATACGTAACACTAGTAGAATTAAAAAAAAAAGAATGGTAAAGTAAAAGACCACTTTTTCTAACACAACAACATCTTTATTTTGGTTGAATGTAGGCATTCAGTTCTTCAGTATTTATAAGAGCAAAATTCAAATCAAATGTCAATGAGATTGAGCTCACCTCATTAATGTCTATCGAAACATCATCATGTTTCTGTATATCTTCATTATCACAGGCATCTTCAATTTCATTTATATTTATTAAATCTATAATTGAAACATAATTAACCAATAAACATTGCATGTGAAATAATAATTTATTTTCAAACAAACTAATAACTAAGGGATCAAATCTTCCATTACCTTGATTTAAAATATCTTGAATAGTCATGGTTGATAAATCACGCGTGGTGAAAGATTTCTACTTCTTCGGATGTCAAAGATGATATATTGTCTTTTACTATCCAATTTTCCGTGTTAGAAAATGCCTTAAAATTAATTGAATTATAACTTTATCATTTCCAATAATTCCTACAAAATCAAAGTGAAGGTACACTGTATAAGTATTAATAATGCTACTTAATATAAAATAACTTTTGAAGAATTAAAGAAAAGAAAA